>JADMIO011251601.1_pt1 | contig 108416 bp, 99 predicted proteins | sample 8958161 | NCBI WGS metagenome assembly JADMIO01 (sample SAMN16585339, study PRJNA669376) | soil metagenome | isolation source: Crop rotation soil | place: USA: Cullars Rotation, Alabama | collected 2011
CGCGACAACTTGTCCACGTGGAATTCTAAGCTTAGGATCCCAATGTGCTGGAAAGTTCGGCGTAACCGCGCTGCTCTTGTTCGAGAAGCCGGTCGCGGGCCGCGGTCGTGACAGCTAGTTCTAAATGATGGGAAAGCCCGAGTTGGCTGGCAATTTTCATGTCTTTCAACATGTGCTTGAGCGCAAAATGAGGTTCGAAATTATTTTCGATCATTTTCGGCAGCTTCATTGCCAGAGTTTTAGAGTAACTGGCATTGTTCTGCAGCGCGGCGACAAATTTTTCCGGCGGAATGCCGGCATGATTTATGAGTGCCAAGCCTTCGGCCAGCGCCTGGACACCGGTGGCGGTTGCAATATTCGTCGCCAGCTTGACCACGGTGGCTTGTCCGATCTCGCCAATCTCTATGATCTCTTTTGAGCTTGCTTCAAGAATTGGACGCGCTTCGCGCAGCGCTACCTCATCGCCCGCCACGTAAAAAACGAGCTCGCCTTTCTCTGCGCCCATTTTGCTGCCGGTAAACGGTGCTTCGACGAACCGTGCGCCCCGGCGCTCCACCAGATCGGCCGCTGTCCGCATCGAATGCGGGGCGACCGTCGGATGCGCTATGACGATGTGGCGCGGACCGAGGGCCGGCGCCATTTGCCGGATAACATCTAACAACGCATCATCGTCCGAAACGAAAATCTGGATGTAATCGCACATCTCGGCGAGTTCGGCCGGAGCGCCAACAAAATTAGGTACCGGACGGGGGTTGCGATTCCAAACGAATACGTGAAAACCCCGTTCCCGCAGATTTTCCGCAACCCGGCTCCCAATTATGCCGAGTCCTAGGACCCCAACGTTTTTTCTGGTTCGACGCGCCATGTGCAGGCTGGCCTTTTCGTAGCTTCGGCCGCCTCTTCAGCCTGCGGTGAAAAGCCCCGCCGCGCAATCCAGAAGTTCGGCGCGACCGGCTAAAATTGGCGCAAAAAGGCAGGATCCCGTTGCAGATCGGCGGTCAAAGTTTGGAGCGCCTTTGTCCGTTTTTCGTTTGCCAGGATTACTGCAATGTCGCCCCGAACTTCGTCAAAGGCTTGCTGCCGCGCGGCTTGGACGTCGACCAATTTTAAGATGTGGAAACCGAGTCGAGTTCGTACGGGTTTACTGATCTCTCCTAGCCCCAATTTAGCTGCGGCCTCGACTAAATCAGCCGGCATTCGCTTGGCTGAAAAATAACCCAACTCGCCGCCCCCCAACTTGGTCGCTTCATCTTCTGAATTCTGGGCGACGAGCCCGGCAAAATCCTCCCCGGCCGCGAGACGCCCCGACAAAGCGTTAATTGCGACGCGTTTTGCCTCAACCACATCGGCTGGTGTTTCCGGAGGCGCGGCCAGGAAAAGGTGACTGACGTTGCGCCGTTCCGGCAGAAAAAACTGATCCCGATGCGAATCGTAAAATTGCCGGCATTGTTCAGAACTGACCGGCAATTTCGATGCAATTTGTTCGGCAACCCATTTCCGAGTTCTCAGATTGTTGCGGACCAGTCTTGAAATCGATGCGGGCGAGAAACCGCTTTTTTGGAGCGCGCTTCGCCAACTCTTATCGTCCGGAAACTCAGATCGCAGCGCGTCCGTTTCGGCGGTTTGTTGCGACCGCGCAACCGTCTCGCCGGCCGACCGCGCCTCGGCGGCGGCGTTAGCTATTAAGCCGCTAAGCGCAGCTTCTCTTTCGGTATTGGGTCGCTCTTCTTTTTCAACTCCAGCGACATAGTCGTTCTCGGCAAGTTGCCGTCGGAGGTCCGATTCATAGACTCCGTTGCCATCCACCCAAGCCAGTAAACGTCCACGGTCAAAAAGCTCCCCCACTGCATCGCGAAACCCCGCGCTGCCGACCAGAAATTGACCGCAACTAAATCCCGCAGCGCAGCCAATGGCAATCGCCGCCCAAAATGCGGCGCGTTTCATTTGAATGCGAGTTCCGAGAGGTAGTAGGCCGCAACCGAACCAACAATTTGTAAGCTTTGCGGGCTGATCTTGTCCATTGTGTCCTCGGCTGTGTGCCAAGGCGGATAATGAAAATCGATCAAATCGACGACCGGCACACCGACCCGATTCAATGGAGTGTGATCATCCGTGACATCCTGATCGAAGTAAGTGAAGTAGCTGCGAAGTTTAAGCGCATCGGCTGCGGCAAAAATCTCTGCCGCGATCTTACCGGAGGAATTCGGCGGCATGGTGATGTCGAGGGACTTGTCCCCGACCATATCGAACAATAATCCACCGCGAAATAGTTTGGCCGAGTCGTCCTTCTTCAATTCTGCCGCGAAATGCCGGCTGCCGTAAACTCCATCGGTGTCGCTGAAATCCTGGACGGCTTCCTCTCCGTCAAAAAAAACGAGTTCTATTCTTTTCGCCAGATCAGGCTGTATAGCCAGCACTCTGGCGAGCTCCAAAAGCAAACCGGTGCTTGATCCTCCGTCGTTGGCGCCGACGAATCTGAAAGCGTCAAAGATTTTGGTGTCGTAGTGTGAGCAAAGTAGAAAAGCTGGCGTCGACGCGTTCCCGAATCGCGCGATGAGATTTACAAATTTGATTTCACCGCGCGGGGTCTGATCTGAAAACGCCTGCTCACTAACCGTCCAACCGGAGGCTTCTAACTGTTCTTCAATATATGCGCGCGCCCTGACAATTGCATCGGATCCAGCCGGCCGCGGGCCGAGATCGACCAGTGCCTGAACGTGAGCCAACGCCTTGTCGCCCGAGAATTCGGTCCAGATTTTCTTTGCCGGCGGTTTTGCGCAGGAAACAAGCAGAACGAGGAGTAAAGCAGTTCCGGAGTAACGGAGTAAGATCTTAATTACCGCATCACTCCAGGACTCCATTACTCCATCGTGCGCAAACCAATTAAGTTAAGGACGCGCTGCAAATCGTCGTCACCGTAATATTCAATTTCGATCCGGCCCCGTTTAGGAGTATGGTGGATGGTTACGTTCGTCCCGAAATGCTGACGAAGCTTATCCTGTAAATCGCCGATTGCCGCAGAACTCACCACGACTCGCGCGGTACTTCGCCGTTTTTTCCAGCCTCCCAGGAACCGCGAAACCAGGCGTTCGGTCTGCCGGACACTCGAACTGCGGCGAAGGATTGTTTCGCCAAGGGTCAATTGTTCTTCGGGGGCCTTTACTCCAAGCAACACTTTGGCGTGCCCAACCGAAAGTAAATCCTGGGCAACCCAGGTTTGCAGTTGAGGATGGAGATCAAGGAGACGCATGGCGTTGGCAACCGCAGCGCGGCTGCGCCCTACCTTGTGCGAAATTTCCTCCTGTTTCATTCCAAACTCATCCCGCAATCGCGCGTAACCTTGCGCTTCTTCGATTGGATTAAGGTCGCTCCGCTGCAAATTCTCAATCAACGAAAGCTCGAGGACTTCCAGGTCGGTCGCCTTGCGAATAATCACCGGCACTTCGGTGAGCCCAACTTCCTGAGCGGCCCGCCACCGGCGTTCGCCCGCGATCAGTTCGTGGGTGCCGCCATTCACCCGGCGGACGATCAAAGGTTGGATAATTCCGTGTTGCCGGATCGAATCGACCAGTTCCCGAAGAGCTTCTTCGCCAAAATCCTTGCGCGGCTGCAAGGGGCTCGGAACGATACTGGCCAGCCGCACTTTGTTAACTTGCTCGCCGATTTCGGCCTTCTCCCGAACGGGAGCGGCCTGCCCGGCTTGGCCGGCCGGGTGGGAGGTTGGTGCGAGGGGACGAGACCCGATCAGGGCGCCGAGGCCTTTGCCGAGTCCAGACTTCGCCATGTGTCTGAGGCTATCGAAAGCATTTCGACAACGCAAATAGCAATCAAAAGTCAGCCGATGTTGCGTCGGCCGTGGTCGCGGTTAGCATGCGACGATGCGCCGCGTCCCGGACATTATTACGCTCGGACATTCTCCGGATCCGGACGACGCGTTTATGTTCTATGCAATCGCCAAGAACAAAATCGATCTGCGCGGGTATCGTTTTGAACACCGTTTGGAAGACATCCAAACTCTGAACGAGCGGGCGATGCGCGGCGAACTGCACATTTCAGCCGTTTCCATTCACGCCTACGCTTACATCGCGGACAAATACGCATTGCTTCCCTGCGGAGCGAGCATGGGTGATGGCTACGGCCCAATTGTTATTACGACGATTTGCGATTCGAGATTCGAGATTCGCGATTGGCTTCGTAGCAGCGTGATCGCTGTTCCCGGCACGATGACGAGCGCCTTTCTGGCACTGAAGCTTTATCTGGGAGACTTCAAACATGTAGTCGTCCCGTTCGACGAAATCTTCGACGCGGTAAGCAAAGGGAAAGCGGACGCCGGCTTGATCATTCACGAAGGCCAATTGACCTACGCGAAATCAGGCTTCAAAAAAATCGTCGACCTAGGCGAATGGTGGAAAGTCGAAACCGGTTTGCCGTTACCTCTCGGCGGAAATGTCATCCGCAAAGATATTCCACCGGATGTGCAACATGATCTTCTCGAGATCATGCGAGAGAGCATTGACTACGGGCTAGCGCATCGTGATGAGGCAGTCGTTCACTCGATGCCTTACGCCCGCGACATGAATGAGCAATTGGCTGACAAATTTATCGGCATGTACGTGAACGATTTCACTCGCGATTACGGGGAGAAAGGCCGGGCTGCGATCCGGAAGTTCCTGGGGGCGGCTCGCGACGCAGGCTACATTGAAAGGCCCGCAGACATTGAGTTCGTCGACTGACGGCTACTTCTTCTTTCCTTCGGCCTTATTTCCGAGCTGCTTAACGAAATTCACGACACGGTTGCCTTCCTTTTGAAACCCGGTTGTGAAATCGTGAGTGCCGTATTCAAAAAGAACGACGAAACAAAAGGTGAAGAAGACGAACAGAGCGATCCAAAATAGTCCGCGCAAGAGAGACATGGCGGGAAGCCTAAATGAGCGTGAGTTATCGGTCAATCGGCCGGCTGTCCGACAAAGTTCGCATTGATCGTTCGAAGGGAACTGACAAGCTAAGCCGATGCGAGTCCGGCTATTGGACCTGAGCGAGCAGTACCGCGCGTTGTCGGCCGAAATCCGCAGTGCCGCCGACGACGTGTTGTCGAGCCAGCGCTTCATTCTCGGGCCGAAGTTGGATCAGTTCGAACGAGCGATGGCCGATTACTGCGGCGTTCCTCATGCGGTCGGGGTTTCGTCGGGCACAGACGCACTCCTGGCGGTCTTGATGGCGCTCGAAATCGGAATTGGCGATGCCGTTCTCACCACCGCCTATTCGTTTTTTGCTACCGGCGGATGCATTGCTCGGGTCGGTGCGACGCCCGTGTTTATCGACATCGAACCGGACACCTACAACATTTCGCCCACGGCGTTGCGGCGCTATATCGAAAAGGAGTGCCACATCATTGAGGGCAAATTGGCAAGCCACGACCGACAGAGAATCGTTGCGCTCGTTCCGGCGCATCTTTTCGGAGTGTGTTGCGACATGACCGAAATGCTCGCTGTCGCGCGCGAGCATAACCTGGTGTTGATCGAAGACGCCGCCCAAGCGATTGGCGCGGAATTTCCACTGACTCAAGGACCCGGCAAAGCCGGAGCGATGGGCGATGTCGGTTGTTTCAGTTTTTATCCATCCAAAAATTTGGGAGCGGCTGGCGACGCCGGGCTGGTAATTTGCCGCAATGAACAATTTGCTGAAAAGCTGCGCCAATGTCGCCACCACGGGATGGGCGCGCAGTACCGGCACGACTTTGTCGGCGGAAATTTTCGATTGGATGAAATCCAAGCGGCAATTCTGAACGTTAAATTGCCCCATCTCGATGGCTGGTCGACGGCGCGGCGCGAAGCCGCCGGTTTCTACACCGCCGAATTTCAGCGAATTGGATTAGAGAAGAAAGTGAAGCTGCCAGTGGAGCCGTATGCAGCCAGTGGCCTAACGAATCATCACATTTATCATCAATACGTCATTCGGACCGACCGCCGGGATGAATTGCGCCAATACCTCGCTGACCGGGAGATTGATACTGCCATCTATTATCCCCTGGCGTTGTCCGAACAGCCTTGTTTCGAATATCTCGGATACAAGGCGGGCGATTTTCCGGAGGCGGAACGAGCTGCTCGTGAGAATCTGGCGTTGCCAATCTATCCGGAAATCCCGCGCGAAGCCCAACACTACGTAGTAAATTGCATCGCCGAATTTTTCGGCTAAAAGATCAAGGCCCCCAAACGTTCGCGGGTAGGTACCGAAGTGGCCAAACGGGGCAGACTGTAAATCTGCTGGCTTTACGCCTTCACTGGTTCGAATCCAGTCCTGCCCACTTTCCTTATCGGCGGCGGCGTTTTGTCGTGCGTCGGGACGATTTTCGCCGCGTCGTAGGTTTTCGAGCGCGACTCGATTTCCGGCTGGGTTTCGCTTTGGAGCGTTTGGTCGGCTTTCGCTTCCGCGATTTGGCTGCACCTCGGGCCGGTTTTCTTTTGGCGGTGAACCTACGGGTTGTTTTTTTAGCGCGGCTCGGTGCGGGTTTAAGTACTTTTCGTGCTGCTTTCTTAACCGCCGGTTTCAACCGGCCTTGACCAGCCGCTTTTCCTGCCATTGCCCCGACAATCCCTCCGACGACAGCGCCCGGCAGGCCCATGACGCTGCCGATCGCGGCCCCGGCCACCGCTCCGGCGGTTTCCTTCGGGATAGGTGGAACTTCGATGTCTTCGTTGTGTTGTGGGTCTGAATTTTCAGCCATAGTACGAACCTCCTAGGGTAGAGCTGTTGCTCCCCTTGAGTGATTCGCGCTGGAACCGAAAGCCAGCCGTGGAAAACAAAAAGCGGCCGCCGAAGCGACCGCTTTTCCGAAATTTATGAACGCCGAGAATTAACGTCCGCGACGTTGACCGCCACCATCGCGACGACGATCTCCACCGTAACCTCCGCCTCCTGGCGGACGCGGTTCGCGTGGACGCGCTTCGTTCACGGTCAAAGCCCGACCTTCGAGGGTCTTGCCATTGATCTCCGCGATTGCTTTTTGCGCATCCGCGTCGGAGCCCATGGTCACAAACGCGAAGCCTCGCGATTTGCCGGTGAATTTGTCCTGCATGAGCATGACTTCTTGAACTGCGCCGGCTTGTGAAAAAAGCTCCTGAAGTTCGTTTTCGGTGGTATTAAATGGGAGGTTCCCCACGTATAATTTGGTTGCCATTGAGTCTAATCTGGAAAACGCCGCCAGGACACTGGTGCCCGCTGTTGAACATCAAATCGCCGCTGATTGTTTTCCATGTGACAATCGGCGGACTTCCAAGCTGCTGTTTTCTCCTTTCGGGGTCATTGTGTAGAATGCATCGATTGGGAAAGCAACCAAAATCGCGGGGGAGTTACCGGGGGCATGTTGCATTTTAACGCTTCTAACGGAACAAGTCCAAAAACCCGCGTAGCGGTGGTCGCGACCGGTATCCTCAGCCCCCTCGGGTCCGGCCTCCAGGAGACCGGACAAGCCCTGCGCAAGGGCACTGATTGCGTAACCGGCGTCTCGCTGTTCGACGTCGGCAAATGCCGCTGCCAAACCGCTGCTCAAATCCCGAATGATTGCCTGATTTCGGGCCAGAACGGCCGGAAAAGTGCCCGCCTCCATCGCGCCTCCCACATGATGATTTCGGCAATGAGTCAGCTGGTCGAATCGGATCCGCAGTTCAAACCCGAAGTAACGGTTATTGGTACGACCAGCGGCGGAATGTCATTTGGTGAAGATTATTATCGCGCAGTTCTGGAGCACAAAAAGTTGCGCCGTTCACCCGAATGGCTGGCGAATTATCCGCCCCAGAAACCAGTTTTGGACGCGCAGAATGAGTTTGGAATCTCAGCGCCCTGTTTCGTAATCGCGAACGCCTGCGCGTCAGGAACAAATGCGATCGGTCGCGCCTTCGAGTGGGTCCGATCGGGTAAATATCAGCGAGTTCTGACTGGCGGCTACGATGCATTGTCCCAATTGGTTTTTGTCGGGTTCGATTCGTTGCAAGCGGCAACCCCCGAAAAATGCCGGCCTTTCGATCGGGATCGTTCAGGTATGGTCCTCGGCGAGGGCGCGGCAGTTATCGCGCTCGAGAATTTTGAGAGCGCTCAGAAGCGGAGGGCGAACATTCTCGGAGAAATTATCGGCTACGGAATTTCAACCGACAATCATCATCTGACCCAACCGGACCCGTCCGGAAGCGGTCCTAAACGCGCGATGGAACAGGCGCTGCAAAGCGCCGGCTGCGGGCCGGCCCAGGTTGATTACATCAACGCTCACGGCACAGCCACGCCGTTCAACGATGCCGCCGAAGGCAAAGCGATTTCGGAAATGTTCGGCTGCGTTCCGGTGAGCTCGACCAAAAGTATGATTGGTCACTCGTTAGGCGCGGCTGGGGCAATCGAAGCGGTATTTTGTCTGCTGGCCTTACAATCGCAATTTTTGCCGCCAAACATCAATTTTCGCGCGGCCGATGGCGATGTTGCTCTAAATATCGTCGCTAACGAGTCCCGAGATGCGAAGATTGACATTGCACTCTCTAATTCTTTTGGGTTTGGCGGCACGAATGCATCAGTCCTGATTCGGAAAGCTGCATGAGCGTAGGAATTGCCGGGATGGGATGGGTCACCCCGCTCGGCCGTGCCATTAAACCAACCTGGAACCGCTTGCTCGCGGGAGACCAGTCCGTTGCCCAGAGCATTTCACACGGCGAGAATGCCAAAACATATAAGGCATTTTTGGTGCCGGCCGAATCGTTGAGCAATCTGCCGCCGCATCCACGCCTGCGCCGCGCCAGTGCAATTTCGCGTTTTGCCGCCGCGGCGGGTCTCGACGCGATGACAGAAGCGACCGCAATGCAGCCTGCGATGGATATGGCCAAGCTCGGGCTAGTCTTCGCGGTATCGAACGGGGGCGTGACTTACACCAAACGGTTTTATCAAGGGATTGTCGAATCCGGGCCCCAATCCGCGAGTCCACTCTTGTTTCCCGAAACAGTTTTTAACGCACCAGCCAGCCACCTCGCTGCCATTCTCGGAATCGAAGGGTTGAGTTACACCGTCGTCGGTGACGGTGCGGTCGGAATTCTCGCAATCCAAATGGCGGCGGATCTTTTGGAAACAAAGGCAGTTGATTACTGTCTGGTCGTTGCCGCCGAGGAAGCTGACTGGGTGCTTTGCGATGCTTATCACAAATGGCGATTAACCAAATCATCGCCGCCGATTGAATTGTTCTCGGATCCACCGCGCGGCACGATTCTTAGTGAGGGTGCAGGCGCACTGTTCCTTGGACGTGAAGGAAAGATCAGACTGGACTCGATAAATGCCGGGGGAAATTTTAGTCACCAACGGAACGCAGCGGAAGTGCTTGGTCGAATTCTTCGCGATCTTCGTGATGAGACAAACTGTATCATCAGCAGTGCAGACGGAACGTTTGTCGACCTGGCAGAACGCGATGCGATTGTTCAGGAGATGCCGAATTCGATCATTTACAGCCCGAAAGGAGCGTTGGGGGAAAGCGTGGGGGCGAGTGCGCTTTGGCAGGTGATCGTCGGTGCCCTAGCGGTAGCGTCCCAACAGATCCCGCCTATGGCGCAAGGGGCGGAAAGGGCCGGTTTGCGATTTCCCCGACAGACCGCCCAAGTGGGTTCCAAGGCGATCGTTTTGAGCTGTGGCCTGAATCAACAGGCGGCCGGGCTGCGATTATCGGTCTAAAGAGGCGGCGTCCTACCTCCTTTTACCTTTGCAACGCAGGGCTGGTGCAGTACGTTCGGCGTCCGCCATGCGAACGCTGGTCAGGGGGGTCTTTTTCTTGTTGTGGGCGGCCGGCATGGCAACGGCGGCGAACAACAACGCGTCTCAACACGATCCGGTCGAGATTACCTCAAGTGGAGAAACGACTTATGACAACGGAGTCGCAACCGCCCGTGATAATGTCGCCATTCACATCGGTGATACCGATATTTATGGTGACTTTGCTCAATATAATTCCCGAACCCACGAGGTTTTAGTACGGGGAAATGTTCGAATCTATCGCGATGTAAGTCTCTACATCGCGGACGAAGGCGTTTACAACATCGACACCAAACAGATTCGCACCAGCGATGTGCGAACAGAATATCATCCCTACTTTCTCAGCGGACAGAACGTTAACGAAAAGTCAGCCAACGTTTACTACGTTCAGGATGCGACTTTCACGACTGACGATTCCCCCCGACCAGATTTTCATCTTCACGCGCGAACCGTCCGTGTTTACGAGAATGACCACGTCGTGTTCCAAAACGTGACTTTTTACATTGGCAAGGTCCCGGTCTTTTGGTGGCCCTACCTTTATCAGTCGCTAAACGACGCTTTCAGTTTTTCGATTGCTCCCGCTGACCTGAGTTCCTGGGGGCCTTCGCTTCTGACCCAATTTACTTTTCCGATCACTGACGACATCAAAGGAAGACTTCGCTTGGATTATCGTGGACGCCGCGGAGCGGCGATCGGTTTTGATTCGGACGTTGATTACGGGAAGGACAAAGCCAGCAATCTCAAGCTCAAGACCTACTACGCGGACGATCAAAATCCGGACATCAATCCCACGGCGGTCAGGCGACCGGAACTCGACCCTAACCGGTACCGGATCACCGTGCAGGACACCACCAAATTCACCGATGACATCTCCGGAATCGTGAACGTGACGAAGTTAAGCGATGCCTTCCTGATGCAGGATTTCTACCAAAGCGAATTCCGGGTGGATCCAAACCCGGACAACGTGTTCGCCCTCACGAAGACGGATCCGTTCTACACTTTGACTGCCATTGCCCGTTTCCAAGCCAACAATTTCTTCGAGCAAACCGAACGTTTGCCTGAAGTCGTGTTGGACATCAAACGTCACGCATTATTTGGGGGTCCAATTTACTACGAAGGCGAGAGTGGTTTCGCCGAACTGCATCGCAGTTTTGCCGAAGGCACTGGGTTTGAAGATTACGGCACCACTCGGCTCGACACATTTCACCAACTCCTTTATCCGAATACTTACTTTGGCTGGCTGTCCGTTGTGCCCCGCGCGGGATTCCGGGCGACGTATTATGACAAAACGCGCGATCTCGGAAATACCTTGTTTCCCACGAACGAAGATCCATTGATCCCGAGTTTCATTCCTTTGGATCCGACGCCGGCAAATCCGCTCATTGATGCGGGCAGCGGAGTTCGTACGGTTTACGACGCCGGGGTTGAGGCATCATTCAAATTGTCCCGGACATGGGATGACGCGGCCAACCGCGCGCTTGGCCTCGATGGATTGCTTCACGTCATCCAGCCTTACACCGACTTTTCCTATGTCCACGCAGACGGAATCGATCCCTCAAAAATCCTGCAGTTTGACCGGTTCGAGCCATCAACCCAGTTGCGCCCAATCGATTTTCCCCAGTTTACGACGATCGATTCGATTGCCACCTGGACGATTTGGCGCAACGGAATTCGGAATAGGTTGGAAACGCGGCGTGATGATGTGACCGTTACCTGGCTGGAATTGGACACATTTTTCGATGTCAATTTCGACGATCCCTACGACCGCCGGACCTACTCAAACTTTTTCAACAAATTGCGCTTCACTCCCCTGCCCTGGGCATCCTTATCGATCGATTCCCAGCTTCCGGCGTTCAGCTCCGGCTTTACCGAAGTAAACACAACCGTTTCCGTCCAACCTATGGCCAATCTGCAACTCAACGCCGGCCATCGTTACCTCAACGACAATCCATTTTTTCAGCACAGCAGCTTATTTGTGGTCGGAGGATATTACCGGGTCAGCGACAACTGGGGGTTTGGATTTCAGGAACAATACGAAGGGACGGTTGGAATTTTCCAGGAACAGCGTTATGCCCTTTATCGCGATCTCACCAACTGGACTGCTTCGTTTGGAGCGGTGGTGCGGGACAACACTGGCAGCAAAAAAGAATACGGTATTTTGCTGACTTTCAGCCTCAAGGCTTTCCCCAAGTTTGGCTTCGATTTGAACTTCGACCCGGGCAGCCAGGGACAATGAACATCCCGCGGACTGTGCTAGGTTGAGACCCTCAGCAACTTCTTCTGTCATGGATATTTCGATCATCGGCTCCGGCTATGTAGGTCTGGTCACCGGCGCCTGTTTTGCCGACGTCGGTCACAACGTGATTTGCGTCGACAACGACGAGGCCAAGGTCAAAACACTTCAAGCCGGTCGCATTCCAATTTACGAACCCGGGCTCGAACAAATTATCCACCGCAATGTTTCTGCCCATCGTTTGCGCTTTAGCAGCAGCATTCGGGAAGGAGTAGATAATTCACAAATCGTTTTCATTGCCGTGCCGACGCCGCCCCAGCCTAACGGCGAAGTCGACCTCAGCTTCATTGAAAAGGTTTCGCGCGAGATCGCCGATGTTCTAAGCGATTACCGGGTGATCGTCGATAAAAGCACGGTGCCGGTCAAAACCGGGGAACGCGTCGCTGAAACGATTAAACGCTACAATCGGCGCGGGGCGAAGTTTGATGTGGTGAGCAATCCCGAATTCCTCCGAGAAGGCTGCGCGATCCATGACCTGATGCATCCGGACAGAATTGTGATCGGCGCGCAAAGTCAGCACGCGGTCGATCTGATGAAGAAAGTGTATGAGCCGTTCATGGCACCGATTCTGGTGACGGACATCAACAGCGCCGAGCTGATCAAGCACGCGGCCAATTCTTTTCTGGCACTGAAGATTTCCTACATCAATGCCATCTCCGCGATCTGTCAGGCCAGCGGCGCGGATGTTGAGAAAGTAGCCGATGGGATCGGGATGGATCGCCGAATTGGCCGGCAATTCCTAAACGCGGGCATCGGTTATGGCGGCTCCTGCTTTCCAAAAGATGTGGCCGCATTCATCCACATTAGCGATCAACTCGGAGTTCCCTTCAACTTATTGAAAGAAGTGCAACGGATAAATGCGCTGCAAAAAGAGCGTTTTTTGAAACTCATTCGCGACACCTTGTGGGTTCTGCGCGAAAAGCGGATTGCAGTTTGGGGACTGACCTTCAAACCGGATACCGACGATGTTCGCTCATCGGTCGCGGTCGAACTGGTGGACGCAATGCTGCGTGAAGGCGCGCACGTGAGCGTTTACGATCCCAAAGGCATGGAGAAGGGCCGGGAGCTCAAAGCGGTGGCAGACGCGAAGTTTGTCAAATCCGCGCTTGATGCAGTGGACGGCGCTGAAGCTTTGGTAATTGCAACCGAGTGGCCGGAATTTGCCAATCTTAATTTCGGTGAAGTGAAAAAGCGCATGACGACGCCAATAGTTTTCGACGGACGCAATCTTCTGAATCCGGAAACGATGGGCGAGCTCGGGTTTCATTATCATTCGATGGGCCGGGCCAGCGCGATTCCGCGCTAAAACATTGTGGCGCAACCTTCAGCTCGACGAGTCGCTCTCGCCGCGCTGAAAACCTGGAGGGCGAAAAAGGAGTTTGCCGACGGCATCATAGGGCGGTTGCTTGAGCGCTCGCCGCTGGGCTCGGCCGATCGTGGTTTCGCCTTAGAACTTTTTTACGGCGTTCTGCGAAACCTTACCCTGCTCGATTTCTGGATTGGCTCGCTTCGACCGGGGCGACTCAAAAACGCCGATCTGCGTGACGCTGTTCGGTTGGGCCTCTATCAGCTTTTCATCTCGAAAACGTCCGAGCACGCAGCCGTCTACGAAACAGTTGAACTGGCCCCAAAACAACAGCGTCCAGTGGTAAACGGGATCCTGCGGTCAGCGTTGCGAAGGCGAAGCGAATTGCACGCCCAGCTTAAATCACGGCCATTAGACGTTCGGTTTTCACATCCGAAATTTCTGATCGAACGCTGGATCAGACAATTCGGAGAAAAATCGACCAAGGCATTGTGTGAATGGGATAATCAGCCACCACCGATTTATGCCCGGATCAACCTCCTGAAAATCGATCGGCAGAGCTTTCTTGATCGATACCGCGAGGCGCGATCGATCGCCAATAATTCGAATTTCGTCGAGCTGCCCGCTCCAAATGACGCGTTAAATCAAGGCCATTGCTATGTCCAGGACCCGAGTACGGCGATTGCATGTGAACTATTGGAACCGAAACGCGACAAAAAGGTGCTCGATGCGTGCGCCGCTCCGGGCGGCAAGACGAGCTACCTCGCAGAGTTGATGCAAAACCAAGGCTCAATAACGGCGTGCGATCGGGATTCGGTTCGACTCCGCCTGGTCCGGGAAAATCTGGCGAGGTTGGGGGTCAAGATCGCGAGCGTCGCGCAACACGACTGGGCGAGAGAGGAGTTGCCTGGCGCGATTCGGGAACAAGGCCCGTTTGATCGAATCCTGGTTGACGCTCCTTGCAGCAACACCGGAGTGATGAGACGCCGAGTCGATGTGCGTTGGCGATTGCAGCCCGGTGACTTTAGCCGAATGCATGGCCGGCAGCTCGACATCGTCCGCGCGGTGGCTCCGCGGCTAAAGCCCGGTGGAATTCTCGTTTACAGCACATGCAGCCTCGAGCCGGAAGAAAACGAACAAATCCTCGAAGCGATGCTTCGGGAGATGCCGAACTTAAAGTTGGAAGAAAAACGAAAATGCCTGCCGTTTAAAGACCATTTTGACGGCGCGTTCGCCGCGAGATTTCGTCGAACCCATTAAACGCGCCGGCCGGTTGCATCCCCGGCGCGCAATGGAATCGTAGCTCCTATGCATGACGCCCGGTTTGATAAGCTGGCCAAACTATTGATCGAATACTCGACCCGACTGAAGCGAAACGAAAACCTGCTCATTGAAGCCTTTGATGTGCCGGACGAGATGACGATCGCGCTGGTCCGCGCGGCAAGAAAAGTTGGGGCGATTCCTTTCGTTCAATTACAGCACAATCGAATCAGCCGCGAACTGGCGATGGAGGCATCGGACAAACAGTTGGATCTCGGGGCCTCCCACGAGCTGGCCAGGATGAAAAAGATGCACGCTTACATCGCGCTGCGTGGCAGCCACAACATCACCGAGTTATCCGATGTCCCGGTCCCGAAAATGCAGCTGGTAGCGAAAAAAATGCGGCCAGTCCAAGATCAACGGGTGAAGAAAACGAAGTGGTGTGTGCTGCGCTGGCCCACGCCGTCCATGGCTCAACTGGCTGGAATGAGCACCGAGGCCTTTGAGGATTTCTATTTCAACGTCTGCACTCTCGACTACCAGAAGCTCCAGCCGGGAATGAAGGCGCTCAAGGAGCTGATGGAGTCAACCGACAAGGTCCAGATCAAAGGACCGGGAACGAATCTCCGGTTCAGCATCAAGGGGATTCCCGCAATCATATGCGGTGGTGACCGCAACATTCCTGATGGGGAAGTTTTTACCGCGCCGGTCAAGAACTCGGTCGAAGGCCACGTCAGCTTTAATGCACCCACGATTTATCAAAGCATTGCCTTTGATGGGATCCGTCTCGATTTTCGAAATGGCAAAGTCGTTAAGGCGATTAGTAATCAAACAGACAAGCTCAACAAAATCCTGAACTCGGACGCGGGTGCGCGCTACATCGGCGAGTTCTCCTTTGGATTCAATCCTTATGTGCTCGAGCCGATGCGCGACATCCTTTTCGACGAAAAGATCGCCGGTTCATTTCATTTCACGCCGGGACAGGCCTATGAAGAGGCCGACAACGGAAATCGAAGCCAAGTCCACTGGGACATGGTTTGCATTCAGCGGAAAAGTTACGGCGGTGGCGAAATCTATTTCGACGGAGAACTGATCCGGCGTGACGGTGAATTTCTACCAAAAGAGCTGCGCTCGCTCAACCGGAGCGCTTTTGCCAAAGGAAAGTAGCCGGCTGTACACAAACAGAGCGACTCGTGCGAGTCGCTCTGCTGAAGAATTTTTGGTGGCGAACTACGCGGCGCGGCGCGGACCCTGACCGAGCAGGTTCAGCTGCATCATTCCGATTTCGCCACTGCCAGTGAGTTGCAGATTTGAAATCTCGAACATCGGAGCTCCTTCGACGGCTGTGCCGGCCGCGGTCGGCAATTGCACCATAACTTGTTTCGAATTCGAGTTCAGGACGATCGACGAAATTTCGAAGGACGGTGAGAATTCAACCGTTGCGATTTGGAACGGCGCGACCACATGCACAGCAGCCTGTCCCTGCTGGGACGGCGTCAATTGAAGTGGGGCGGCGGCGAAATCCGAAACCAGATGCAGGCCACCGACGGTGAACGAAGGCGAGCCGACCATGGACGGACGCTGCTGTTGGGACGGGGTCAAGCGAACGCTTCCCAGGGTGCCGCCAGCAGGCTGGATTCGAGCGATCTCGAATGTCACCTGCAGGTTCATGGCTGGCTGCGGTGTAGAACCCGCGAGACGCATCGTCACGACTTTCGACGCCGGCCGCAGTTGCAGCGCGCCCATCTTGAACGTCGGAGTCAATTGCATCGACGCAATCTCGAAAGCGAAGGTGAGTTGTACGGCGGTTTGCATGGCGCCGGCTGGTTGAGGTGAGCCACCTCGTTGAGCGGTTGGGATTTGGATCGGTTCAGGCATGATTACTGGTGTGGTTGGTTCGTAAACTGGTGTTTCAATAACCGGTTCCGGCGAAATAAACGATTCGCTTGATTCGCGAAACGCCTCGAATGCGGCCGGCTCAGGTTCGGTGACCTCAATGATCGACGGTTCGTCCACGGGCGTCAACTGAGGAATCGGTTGTCCCTGACCAACCGGCTTGAGGTCAGGCTCAGTCACAAAGGGCATCTTCCCGAACATCGGCGTCAACTCAGGCACCATCGGCGCCGGTTCTGATGCGACCACCGGCTCGGACAGTAAATGTTCCGGCTCGGAGACGATGTGCTCGGGTTCGGCAACCATCGGTTCCGGCATCTCGAAAGTTGGGATTTCAACCGGCTGAGAAACCCATTCCGGTTCCGCGACTTCAGGCTCCGCGACAGGTGTTACAGCCGACGCGGCGGCACCTGCTGCGATCGCACCTTGTTCGACCACAGGACCGACCGATTCCATGACTGGCCCAACCGATTCGAATGTTTCTTCGGCAGGCTCCGGCACAAAATGACGTTTGGTTTCCATTGCAGGCTCAACAACAGCGGCGCCACCATTGCCGTTACTGTGACCATTGCCGTTACCGTTGCCGTTTCCATTACCAAAGACGCGGCCAGGCTTGTTCACCGGCACTACGGCACGCCGCAAAGAGGGCTCGGACGCTTTCAGTTTTAACGAAACTTGTCTTGGTCCACCTGTCACTCGCGGCATCACCTTCATTTCCTTTTGCGGTGAAGCCGACGCTGCAAGTTCCATACCGCTCAACTGCGGACCAGTTGTGGCGGCGGCGCGCCCAAAACTCGGCAGGTGGAGTCCGCGACGGCGGATAACTGGAACGAACACCCACGCCAAGAGGCCGATTCCGGTTAAGACCAGAGCTCCGACGAGCAGACTCTGGCCGTCAAATTTGCTCCGCGAACCTTCACTGACTCGAGCCGGAGCCAGAACTGTTGCGGGGGCAGATTCCGCCGGTTTGGCGGCGGGTGCCTTCGCTTCAGCAATTACTGGGGCTTTGGCTTCTACCGGCGATTGAGAGGCCGCTTTGCTGGTTTCCGTCTTCGGCGCGGCAGGCTGTTCCTTCGGAACCGCAGCCGAGGCTTGAGCGTTTGCAGCAGCGATCGGCGTTTCTACGACAGGAGAAAATGTCGGTGCTGCCGCAGTTGGAATTTCATCCGGCTTGGCGGGGCTTCCCGCAGCAAACGATTGAGGCGCGCGCGAGGTCGCTTCCGCCACGGCGGCACTAGCCAAACTGTCTTCCGCCTTTGGCGCAGTCGCTTCCATACCAGAAATTGCAGGAGTTGCAGATTTATTCTTGGCCAGCGCCGTACCGGGAATCGGACTCGGCTCAATCGCCGGGCTCGCTTCAGATTGCGCTTCAGCCAGCGCGCTCGCCGCTTCGGCCGCGGGAGCTGGAGAAATGGCAACCGCCGGACTCTGCAACCAGCCGAGATCGTAGAAAGAATCCGCGAAAACGAGATTCAAAGCAGGCGAATAAATTTTCTTGGCTGACGTAATCCAATCGGTGGCCTTGTTTGGATTGTTATGTTTGAACTCCCAGGCGGCTTGCGCGTAATAAAGCGCCGGGGTGTCGCCGGTGAACTGGAATTGCTCCATCATCTTCTGGGCCCGGCTTTCTTTGCCTTCCAGCAAGAAGGTCATGAAGATGTTGAACTTGATGATTTGAGCGCCTTCGCTCTTGTCTCCACCTGGCGTTTTGCCCAAGAGCGCTTCAAAACGATCACGCGCTGTTGTGTAGTCCTTCTTTTTCAGCGGGACCAAGGCCAGGTTGAATTGAGCCTGACGGAACTTCGAATCGGCTTTCAGCGCTTTTTTGAATTCCGCCTCGGCCGAATCAAACTGCTTTTGTTCCATCAAAATCTCACCGCGAAGATTCATGATCGCGGCCTGATTTGGATCAGCCTGGTCCGCGTCATTCACGAATTTCAAAGCGGAATTGAGATCGCGTTGCTGAAATGCTTGCCGAGCCTGCTCAAGTCGAGATTTGGCGAAAGCCTTGGATTTGGCCGCCCGTTCCGACGCCGAGGTCAACTCGAGGGCCGCGCGCTGTTGTCCAGCCTGCTTTTGGAGCCAGCCAACTTCATAAAGTGATTCAGCGAAAAGTTTGTTGAGCTGAGGTGAAAAATTCTTTTCCGCCTGTGCCATCCAATCACGCGCGTCTTTGGTGTTCTTTTGTTGCAGCGCAATCGCCGCGTTGGCGTAATGAACGGCAGGCGTATCCGGTGAGAGCTCGAATTTGGCCAGAATCGAATCGACCATGTTCTCTTTTCCTTCGAGCAAATAGGTCAGCAGAATTTTGTATTGGATCAGCTGGGTCGCCTCGCCTTGCAGTTCAGAGGCGTTGCTCGACAGCAACTCCTGGAAACGATTGCGCGCTTCAGCCCAATCTTTTCTCAGAAATGGAATTTCCGCCAAATTGAAACGGGCATTCCAGAATTTTGGATCAATCCGCAACGCTTCGCGCAAAGCAGCTTCGGCCTTGTCGTAAATGCCCTGGCGCATGTAGATCACGCCACGCAAATTTTGCGACTCGGCGAGATCAGGCTGGCGCGCATCAATCGCGTCGAGCTGTTTTAAAGCCTCAGGGAAATTGGTCGAATCGAACGCGCGAAACGCCTTATCATACATTCCTTCCAGTTCCGCCTTCGACGGAGCAACGTTGTCCGCCGCCAAAGACCCAAGTACGAGCACGGCGATAGCCGCGATTTTCCGGAATTTCATGGCCTCCTTCCCATAGAACCGTTTTGCCCAGCTGAATACAAGCCTAAAATGTGCACTTCAGCGAAATTTTTTCGGACTCAAAAACCCCGGACCAAGAAGCTTGGTTTAGCGGTTTAAATTGGCCACAATCCGGAGCCCTTCCAAGGTTAAATTTGGCCGAACCGCGTCGATCTCAGCCAGTTGCGCAGCAATAAGCCCCGCATAACCGCCGGTGGCAATAACCCGCACCTTTTGCCGGGCGAAACGTTCGGCCTTGATTTGGCCAATAATTTCCCGGACCAGGCCGCGGTAACCGATCACCGCCCCGGCGCGCATCGCCTCCACGGTGGACCTTCCGACAGCCGAGCGCGGCTCCTTCAGCGAAAGCTTCGGCAACAGCGCGGTGCGTTGATAAAGGAAATTCGTCATCGATTCCAAGCCCGGCGCGATGACCCCGCCAATATATTTTCTTCGCGCCGAAACAATGTCGAACGTAACCGCTGTCCCGAAGTCGACGACGATTGCGGGGCAGCCATAAAGCGCCGCAACCGCCGCGGCGTTGGCGAGGCGGTCCGCGCCAATTGCTTTTGGGTTTGGATAATCGATCCCAACTCCGAGGTGAGTCTTCGCCGTCAACCACAAAAGTCTGGAATCTTTGGCGATCGATCGGACAACTGCATTTTTTTTCGGGACCACCGAACACACCACAACGAAATCAATTTTCCGATTTCGAACCACTCGGTTGAGCGCAGCAACGCTCAACTTTGGAGTTTCAATGCGCTTCGGCTTCGAGATTTTTCGGCGGGTCGCGAAGGCGAATTTGGTGAAGGAATTGCTAATGTCTATTAAGAGATAATCAGACATTTCAAGCAGTGTAGCGGCGATTTATGACAGCCGGAAGTCTACTCTTTGCTCGTAGGCATGGTCTGCGTACTCTTCTCGCGTGCGAAAATTGGTCCATCGCCCACGTCGCTTGCGCAGTTCGCCCGCGCTGCGGAACCTCGTGCGAGAAACAAATCTGACCGCCCACGATTTTATTCTGCCACTGTTCGTCAGCGACAAAATCGACAGCAGCCGGGTCATCCCGAGCATGCCCGGCGTGTCTCAATTCACGGTAAACGAAGTGGTCGGGCAGGCGCAGCGAGCCCAGGACGCCGGACTGCAGGCGATCTTACTTTTTGGAATCCCAGACAAGAAGGACGAACAAGCGAGCGGCGCGTATGCCGAAAACGGGGTGATTCAAAAAGCGTTGCGCGCGATCAAAAAGAAATGTCCGGACCTCGTCGCCATAACCGATGTCTGCCTTTGCGAATACATGAGTCACGGACACTGCGGGGTGACCCGGATCGACGGGGAGCATTTTCACGTTTTAAATGATGAGAGCGTTGAGCTCCTCGCTAAAACGGCGCTCTCGCATGCCCAAGCCGGGGCCGATATGGTGGCGCCGAGCGACATGATGGACGGCCGGATTGGAGCAATCCGTGAAACTCTCGACGGCAACGGATTCATCGACACCGGGATCCTGAGCTACGCTGCGAAATTCGCGTCCGTCTTTTATGGGCCGTTCCGCGACGCTGCCGAAAGTCCGCCTCAGTTCGGTGATCGCCGAACGTATCAGATGGAGACCGCAAACGCAGATGAAGCGTTGCGCGAAGTCGCTCTCGATATCGATGAGGGCGCCGACATAGTTATGATTAAGCCTGCCCTTCCCTATCTGGACATTCTTTGGCGGGTGCGGGAACGGTTTGGCAAGCCGACGGCGGTTTATCACGTGAGCGGCGAGTTTGCCATGGTGAAAGCCGCCGTGGAAAAGAAGGTTTTCGACGAGCGGGCGGCGGTCATTGAAATCATGACTTCAATCAAACGGGCAGGCGCGGACATTATTGTCACCTACTGGGCGCGCGAATTAGCCGAATGGATCAACGCCTGAAAAACGGCCGCGGCGAAACCGAAGCACATTCCCGTCTAAAACGACTCGGCCTGCTTTGGGCCCAGCGGCAAGGTTATTCGGCCTGCGGTTTGGAGGTGAGTTTGCCGCAATGTCGCTATCGGGCGGATTTGGCGGCCTATCGAGCGACCAACAAATGCTCAAGCGTGACCGCAATTTTCGAATGCAAACAGGCGAAGGTTGATCTTCGCCGCGACAATGGCTGCGCCTCCACAACTTTGCGTCGCCTTGAAAAAGTCCATCAGCGTCGTGAAATCCTCGAAAGGAACCTGCGGGTGCACTATCCGGCTTTGCGAATTCCTGATTCACTTTTTGCAGAGTTCGATTCACATAACTTTGAAGCAATCGAGCATCGCGGTTACAAACAGGTGCTTCGTCAAACTCGCGCGCTTCAAAATCAGCTTTTCGATGGCACAAAATTCGAGACCCTGGTTCGCTACCGTTGCGCTAACCTGTTCTTTTTGATTTTGCCTAACGAATTGTTTCGTGATCCCGAGATCCCGGTCGGATGGGGCGCGCTGGTTGAGTCCAACAATGATCTGATTCTGGCAAGGAAGCCGGTTTGGTATGAAACCGATTCAGAAAGTCAGTTGCGCTTTCTGGAACGAATTGCGCGGTCGGGAACGCGCGCGCTAAATCGGTCGCTAGAGATCAAATTTGAAGACGTCGCGGCCGGTCGCTGCTGAGGTGATTGAATTGGTAGGGCGAGACTCTGTCGAGCCGAATATCACCCATGCGGCGGCTCCGCAGAGCGTCGCCCTACCGATCGACTTAGACCGCGTGCAATAAATTGTGTCCGGTCATCTCAGCAGGTTTATCCATTCCGAGCAAAAATAAGAGGGTCGGAGCCACGTCGGCCAGGATCCCATTTTCACATTGAAACTTGGACGCGTCCTTCGCGACGTAAATGAGATGAACAAGGTTGGTCGTATGGGCAGTGTTAGGCGAGCCATCAGGATTTCGCATCAACTCGCAATTGCCATGATCTGCCGTCACAAGTGCTTTCCCGCCGAGCTCGAGCAGACGAGGAATGATTTTGGCGCAACATTGATCGACGGTTTCGACTGCTTTGATTCCGGCTTCGACAACGCCGGTATGACCGACCATGTCGGGATTGGCGAAATTCAAGATGATGAGATCGAATTGGTCGATCCGTTTCAATAGCTCGTCGGTTACTCCAAACGCACTCATCTCCGGCTTTTGGTCATAAGTCGGGACCTTGGGGGAGGGCACGAGCTCACGCTCTTCTCCCGGGAACGGTTTTTCGACGCCGCCATTAAAAAAATATGTCACGTGAGCGTACTTTTCCGTCTCAGCGATACGCAGCTGCTTCTTGTTGGCCTTACTGACGAGCTCGCCGAGGATGTTCTTGAGTTCTTCCGGCGCAAAAATAAATGGCGAAGGAAACCGGACGTCATACTGAGTTAACGAAGTAAATTTTGTTTGCGGCCAAACCTCGCGATCGAAGGCGTCGAAATCCTTGAACAGAAAGGCCTGGGAAAGCTGGCGGGCCCGATCAGCGCGGAAATTAAAAAATAACACGACGTCGCCGTCCCGAACGCGCTGTTCGTTGGCGTGCGAAAAAATCAGTGGCGGCATGAACTCGTCGGTTTTGCCAGCCTGGTAGTGACGTGCGAGTGCCTGCGATGGCGACTCTTTACAAACCTCGCCTCGGCCGAGAACGATCGCATCCCAGGCTTTTTTGGTTCGGTCCCAGCGACGATCGCGATCCATGGCAAAGTAGCGGCCCACAACAGTCACGATTTGGGCGCCGCTTCCCCGCAATTTTTCTGCGCAAGTCTTCAGGTATTCGCGACCGCCAGTCGGCGATGCATCGCGCCCATCGGTGAAGGCATGGACAAAAATGTCCTGAACGCCCGCGGCCTTGGCTTCGTTGGCGAGGGCAATCATGTGATCGTAATGGCTGTGGACGCCCCCGTCCGAAACCAGGCCTAACAAATGCAGACGATGTCCGCGTGCAGCGGCGAAGGTTTCCTGCGCGACGCGGTTCTTGTTCAATTCACCGTCAGCGATCGCCTTGTTTATCCGGGTCAGGTCCTGGTGAACGATACGGCCGGCCCCGAGATTGAGGTGTCCAACTTCCGAATTGCCCATTTGGCCTTCCGGCAGCCCAACATCGGGTCCGCTCGCGCTCAGTTTGCCGCCGGGATACTCGCGATACAGGTGATCATGAAAGGGAGTTCGGGCAAGAAGTGTAGCGTCGCCATTTTCCTTTGCCTTGGATTTTCCATCCGGGTTAATGCCCCACCCATCGCGGATGATAAGCATGACCGGAGCTGCCATGCGGCACTCTGCCGACGATTAGGAGGCCGGACAAGGGCTTTCCTACTGGTTTGACAATCGGCGGAGCACCTTCTACATCGCGCTCGTGAAGTGGCGTAATCAACTGCTCGCCCTTTTGTGTCTCATAGCGTTCGCCGGACTCGGTGTGCTCTACTTTCAGCATTGGGTCGTGCAACGAGCTTTCGGAATCATTCTCGTCATCGGCGAAGGCCTAGGACCGGAGCGGGTCGCGATCACCCGCAGTTTTCTGGGCGGAGCCGACGCCAGGTTGACCGTCGATTCGATGCCGTTCTCCGCTCTCGTCAAAAACTACACCCGAGATTTTGCCGTTGCCGACCAAGCTGCCGCCGCTACCGCGTTCGCAACCGGTCATAAAGTAAACAATCGGGCACTCTCAATCGATGCAAATGGCAAACCTCTTCAAACTCTGGTCGAGCTCGCGCGGGAGCGCGGCCGGGCCATTGGACTGGTGAGCGACAAAAGCCTAACGAATCCAACTTGCGCGGCTTTTTATGCGCATTCCAATAACTCCGGGGATGCCGAGCAAATCGCGCTTCAATTCGTAGACGGCGGCAAGATCGATATCGGTCTTGGATCCGGCGCAGCCGAATTCCTTCCGGAAACCAAGCATGGCCACCGGCAGGACCATCGAGATCTGTTGCTTGAACTGCGCGGCAACGGTTTCGATGTTGTTCGCAACCACGCGGACCTGGAGGCCATTCCGGCGTGGCGCCGACCAAAATTATTCGGGGCCTTTGGCGACAACGACGTTCCGCGCGACCCGAATCAAAATTGGACCGACGAACCAAGTCTATCCGACAGCGTGCGGCGGGCGATTGAGCTACTGCAATACAATCAACGCGGCTATGTGCTGGTGGTAGATGCCGCGCGAATGCGCGAAGCGGCTGAAGCGAACGACGCCGAAAACACATTAAAACAAACCGCGGAATTTGATAAGGCCGTGGCCACGGCTCAGCGCTATGCCGGCGGTCGATCGCTTATCATCGTATGTGGCGATGTTGCGATCGGTGGGTTGCACGCCAACGGATTTCCGTTTCGTAAAGACAGCGGCATCGCCCTGCTTGGACTGAATCCCGCAGGACAACCATGGCTCACTTGGGCGACCGGGCCAAAAGGGATGCAATCTTACGGAGCAGCAAAATTGCCGGAGAACGAGCGAGAACCTTCACCGAGTCCGGGATTGCAAAAGGAGCAATCGCAGCCGGCCGCGTTTTATGCGCCCTCTGCCCTGCCAACGGTTGAAGACGTGATTGCTTTCGGATCCGGGCGTGGCGCCGAAGCGTTACACGGCACGATCGACAGCACCGATATTTTCAAAATCCTCAACGACGAACTTTGACCGGAACCGGTACACAAAAAACCCATCCACCGTTGAGATGGATGGGTTTTGTAAATCGTCTGCTTGTTACTCGCTGATCTGCGGAACAAATACGAACGGAGGAGGATCGGGCAGATTTGGCGGCGGACCTTCAGCTGGAGGACCCTCAGCAACTTCCTTGGCCTCTTTCGCATCCTTGGCGTCGCCGTAATCTTTACCGTCCGTCGCGCCTTGAGCGCCACCCGCCAAGGCGGTATTGGCGACCATCAAATTGGGAATCGCGGTCGAGAAAACCCCGAGGTCAGCAATCTTGCCGGACTTGGTAACTCGAAAAGTAAACTTTACATACTTCGCTTCGGTCGGGCCGACTTTAATTTTAGTCACGTTCGGGGTGAGAGCCTGCTGCGCGATCTGGTGCCATTGCGAACTCGCATTCGCCAGCCGTGAATTAGAAGTGGAAATCCAAACCGTGCCGACGCTGTCCCGATTTGCGAACGAGATCACATCGAAGTTTTGAATTTTGGCCAAGGAAAGGACCAGTTCGCTGGTTCCTTCCGGAAGAGTATAACCGATCGTCGGATGATCCGAGATCAGCGCGATCTGGGCGAGATTATCGTCCATGCGCGCACCGGCGGCGGATCGCGCAAAATTACGCGCGTAAGCTTGTGATTGCTGGGCGAAGGATTGAAGCCCAGTAACCAAAACGAGACCGCAAATGATAGCCCCTACCCGATAAAAGCGAGATGAATGTGCTCTCATAATTTCCATAGCTACAAAAAGGATAATAGCGCCCCCGCCCGCTTTTTGGCAATACAAATCTTGCCCTCACCTCAACTTTTTTCACCCCGCCCCCACAAAACAAGCCCGGCCGGCCATACCGGCCGGCCGAACCAATGGCCAAGGGAAATTTTCGACTACAGCCGGCTGGCTGGACGCTGCCCCGCGTAAAGCGCATTGGAATTGCTGGCAAACAGCCCCCCGGCAGTCGGCGCAGCGCGGAACTTTTGCGCTCCAGCATAAGCATATAAAGGGATGTAAGAACTGCGGCCCGTCCGCTCCGCCCGGAAAGCGCTCCAGTTGATGGTCGGATCGAGAATGTAGGTGCCATTCGAGGTGGCCCATTCGAGCCAGGCGTGGGTTTTACGACTGGTCCAAGTCCGCTTGCCGATCACCAGGCGAACGTTGTCAGCGCCGCGTGATAGCATCGCATTGTAGAGAGCGACTGCTTTACCTTTGCAATCCGCGTAGGCGCCGGTGCGCACTTCCTCTGGAGTTTTCCATTCCATCGAAAATCCGTATGGGATGGCGCGTAGATTTCCGATCCAACTATTTACCAAGCCGAGAGAAAGGCTTTGGTCGCCATGGCTGCCGGGCGAAGTAAGGACCGGCCGAATTCGGGTCATCTGGCGGTCATAAGGGGTAGATTTGACCGTGATGTAGTGAGAAGACTGGGCGAAGGCGGAGAGGCAGGAGAGGCAGAAAAGAACCAGACCGACCGCGCCGGCTTTGCGCAACGTGTAAGGGCGGATGCTTATTGTAACCATAATTCTTATAATTCCTATAAGCACGGCCTGTGCCAGACCCGCCCACCCCAAACTGCCGGTTCGCCAACCACCGCGGAATTAGGCAAAGTCCCCGATTGCGCATGCCCGCCGTGAAGCCGAACTCCGCCCGTTATCACCTCCCTTGGCAGGCCGCTGCCTGGATAGTGCTGGCAGCGGCTCTCCTCGCTGTGGTTGTCGCCCGGGTTCGGCTAGCAGGGCTCCCTCTGGAGCGTGACGAGGGCGAGTACGCCTATAGCGGCCAGCTCCTATTGCTCGGGATCGCTCCGTATAAGCTCGCCTACACCATGAAGTTACCGGGGACCGCGGGCGCCTATGCGTTGATCATGTCGCTGTTAGGCCAATCGAGCACTGCGATTCATCTTGGGCTCGCACTCGTTAATTTGGTCACGATTGCGCTGGTCTACCTGCTGGCCCGGGAGCTGTTCAGGCCAATCGGGGGAGCTGCAGCAGCCGGATGCTACTCCGTTCTTTCTTTAATGCCTCAAGTGCTGGGAACGGCGGCACACGCAACTCACTTCGTCGTGTTGTTCAGCGTAGCCGGATCCCTGTTGCTGCGGCGTTCGTTAGACCGAAAGTCATTCCGCGTCATTTTTGCGAGTGGGCTTCTTTTTGGCCTCGGAGTCCTCATGAAACAACCGGGTGCGTTCTTCGCTCTGTTCGGTCTGGTTTTCCTGGCTCTCCACGATTGGCGGTCGCGTTTTGAGTTAAAAACGATGCTTTCGCGCAGTTTGAGTTTCGTTATTGGCGCCAGCATCCCATGTCTGGTTACGGCGCTCCTGCTATGGAACGCCGGAGTGTTCGGGAAATTCTGGTTCTGGATCTTTAAATACGCGACGGAATACGGAAGCGAGGTCACGTTGAGCGAAGGATTTCAGCTTTTTGCCGGCCACATTTTCGGTGTCATCGGGACGGCGTGGCCAATATGGGCGCTTGGTTTTGCCGGATTAGTTGCGCTGGCGCTTGACCGCGCTCTCCGGCCGGTCGCAGGATTTCTTGTACTTTTCTCAGTTTTCTCGGCGATCGCGGTTTGTCCGGGTTTCTATTTTCGCCCGCACTATTTCATTCTGTTTCTTCCAGCCTTGGCGCTGGTCAGTAGTGCCGCCGTGGTCTCGGCGCTAAACAAGCTTGAAGCCAAACTAGGGAAACTCAGATTCGTTATCGTGCTGATATGGGCAGGCTGTCTTGGCTTTCCCTTGTGGATGGAGCGCGACTTCTTTTTCGAGTTGCCGCTTGATCAAGCGAATGTGTTGATCAACGGCACGAATCCATTCCCGGAATCGATAAAGATTGGCGAATACATCCGCGAGCATTCGAATGGGAAAGACAAAATCGCGGTGTTGGGGTCCGAGCCGCAGATTTATTTTTATTCGAAGAGGCTCTCGGCGACCGGCTACATTTATACTTACGGCTTAATGGAACCGCAGCCTTATGCGCGGCAGATGCAACAGGAAATGATCCAGGAAATTGAGACCGCCCAGCCGCGGTTTCTGGTCCTCGTGGTGATGAACAGGTCCTGGCTCGCCGGTGCGGATTCCGACCAAACGATATTGCGGTGGGCCGATCGGTATTGTCAGGACAACTACGAAGAAGTCGGGTTGATCAATATTTTTGATCGCGGAACGGATTATTACTTTTCGGCGAAGCCGGCGGGAGTTGAGCCGGCTCCGGATCACATTGTGATTTATCGCCGGAAAACATAGTTCATGACTGGAAACGACGACCAGTCGCGTTGGCTGAGACTCGCCTTTTGGACCGCTATGGTAATCGGCGCGCTCCTTCGAATCTATTGCGTCGGATTCACCGCCGGAACGGGTGACATGGACGACTGGGAGGACCATGCCCAACAAGTGCACGATCTCGGCCTAATCGGTTATTACCACGCGAACTCGTTTGAAAATCATCCGCCTTTTATCAGTAAAGCAGCGGCTCTTTTGTTGCAGGTCTCGGCTGCCGCGCACATTCCATTCCGAATTCCGTTTCGGGGAGTGTTTGTTCTCTTCGATGCTGGGAATGCGCTGTTGCTTTTCAAATTGTTGCCGGCGGGGCGAGGCCGTTATTTGGCCACCGCAATTTATTGGGTTAGCCCCGCGGCGATCATCATCTCCGGCTATCATGGCAATACCGATACTGCGGTCGCTTTTTTTCTTCTTCTTTCCACCTGGTTCGCCATGCGAATGAAAACTGTCTCAAGCGCGATCGCTTTCGGCGCGGGACTTTGGATCAAGGTTCCAACTATCCTTGCCTTGCCCGCGCTGCTGACGTGGTTCCGAAGTTCCCGCGCCCGGACAATTTTCGGGTTGGCCGCCGCGATCACAGCCGCATCAACTTACCTTCCGGCGCTGGTTCAGGATTACGGGATCGTGTTAAAGAATGTTTTTGGATATCGCGGTTTAATTTTGCAGACGTCGTCCGGCGATCCCTTGTGGGGGCCGAGCGTGCTGCTTTTCTCAACCGTTGCGCCGCTCCAGGCTTGGCCTGAAAAACTTTTGCGGCCAGCCCTCTTTATTCTCGAGCAAAGCTGGAACATCGCCCTCGTGCTGATGCTTATCCTGGTATCGATGCGGAGAAAACGTCGCACGGTTGAGGAACTCTGCGGCACGATCGCGATGTCTTACGTGATCGTGCTTGGACTCAGCGATAATTGGGCATTCCAATATTTTGCCTGGTCTATGCCATTCTGGTTCTTTCTCCCCTGGCGGTTTTCAATTCCTGCCATTTCGCTCACGAGCGCATACCTTTACGCCTTGCACTGGCTTTTTTGCGGTAATGGCCTGCTTCTGGGAAACTGGGATTTCGCGGCTCATCCGAATGTTCCGGCAATCGTAATCACATTACGTGACCTCGCGTACGGCTTCTTTTTTGTAAGCGCTTGCTACTTTCTCATTTCCGCGGTCCAAAATCGCTCAGTGCAATCCGGATCAGCCGAGACGATTCAATGAAAAAGGCGGACGCCATCGCCCTCGGCCGGCACCATTGGCCAATCGCTATTCTGGGAATTGTCGCCGCGATTTTCATATTCACCAATCTCGGCGTGGATTACCTCTGGGAAGACGAGGGCGATACTGCAGCGCTGGCGGTCAACATATTGAAGTTCGGCGTCCCGAAAGCGTGGGATGGATCCGCCTTTCTCGATTCGGACCATGGCGCGCGACTAAATCAAGACCTCGTCATGGTCACCCATCCATGGGTCCAATACTACCTCGCGGCTGGTTCGTTTATCGTATTTGGGCAAAACACTTTTGGGGCACGAATTCCTTTTGCCCTGGCCAGCTGGATTTCGATTCCATTGGTTTATTTTTTTCTGTGGCGAACAACTCAAAACCGCCTCTGCGCATTCTCAGCCGCAGCTCTGCTCACCGTCTCAGTTCAATTCTTACTTTACGCACGGCAATGTCGCTATTGCGCGTTGAACATGTTGCTCGTCGTCTGGTTGTTTTGGGCGTTCTTTACAATGAAATCCGCGCGGCGGTGCTTTTCTTTCGTCATAGCGGCCGTTCTTCTTTTTCATTCGCATCCTTACGGCTTGGCTCCAGTCGCGGCCTTGGGAGGGTTGAGCCTTATTTATCGGCCATTCAGAGATCAGCGCCGCTGGATTTTGTTTGCGGCGCCGGCAATTGCCATCCTGACGTTGCCGTGGCTCGCCCTTTCGTCGCTTTCTTCCAGCGGTTCTGAATTAAACACTACTGCTCCGGCATCGTTCGGCGAAGTCATTGAACGATGTATTCAAGCAACAATCGAAACGACATCAGTAACGCCGCTTATTGGCACCGCCATTCTGCTAATTGCCGGCGCGTTCTGGTTCCGAATCCCAAAGCGGCGCTCCATTGCCGCAGGAACCACTGACGATGCGACGACTGTCCAAACTTCACCCCGGTTTCTGGAACAAACCGAAGTCTCGATCCTGGTATGTGTGTTTGCCACCGCGATTGTATACGGCTTTGGAACGGTGATCACCCAATCCAGCGATAGTCTTTGGCTCGCTGGAATGCGCTATGCCTCTGCCGTTCTCCCGTTGGCCGCTATGGCTGCAGGAATTGCGATCGTCAAAGCGTCTCGTGGCAACATGCTGATCTGGGTTGGTTTGATGCTGATCTTTGCTTTGACCAAACTTGCCCAGCTCACGCCTTGGGTTTCGTGGAACCCGACCGGATTTATTCGGCTTGGTCAATATTCGGTGGGCGCGCACGTGCCGGTGAAGATCGGTGACCGGTTTTTTGGGAGCGGTCTATTCCTATTTGTCCGCGATTTGTGGCGCGAGAATCCGGGAACGGTCGAAAAGACCTGCAAATTTCTACAACAGAACGCGAAGCCGGACGACGTCGTGATCGTGAATTACGGGATGGAACCGACTTATTTCTATACGCGGTTACCCCAAGCGATGGGGATTCTTCAGACCTACCCGGTCTATCAGCGGGCCCGGCAGATCGGTCTCCCGGACTTTGTATTCGGAGTCGACCACGCCCGCTGGGTTGTCTGGCGTTCGGCATGGGAAACCGGCCCGGGTTACGCGATTAACGACGTTCTCAAAGACTTGGTCGAACATGGCGGACAAATCACCACCGTTTTGGAGGTCGATGAAACGGTGTGGGAAAATCGCGAAGATATTCATTTCCATCGGTTCTCCGATGGCAGCTATTTGTTTCCCCGCGCCCAAACCTTTCCCAAGTCACGGGTGGCGCGGGTGGATTGGCCGGGCAGTTGATTATTTTTTGGCGGTCGCCAACAGGGCTACGCCGAATGGAAAGGAAATCTTGCGTAGCAGACTGCGTTCAATTGCCATGATTTGACCGAAAAGGCGTTGTGAAAGCGAGAATTCGTCTGTCTCAAAATCGCGCCCCATCTGCGAGCCGCCCAGAGTCCGGGCCACAATCGCCAGCGGAAGCAACAGGCTCGTCCAATAGGTTATCCGTCCAATCCTAAATTTTTCGTCGAGAAGTACGCTCCGGATCTCTGCCTTTGTGAACCGGCGCGCTGTCATTACGGCGTCATCGTGGGCGCTGTGCAGAAATCGAAACGCCGGAACATTGATCAGCAGTAATCCTCCCGGGCGAAGGACCCGTCCCATTTCACGCACGGCGGCGGCAACGTCGCCGACCCATTCGTGATAAAGAACGCTCGAAGAAATCACGGCGTCGAACGAAGCATCTGGGAAAGGCAGCTCGCAGATATTGGCTTGTTGAACATTATTGAGCCCGCGTTGACGGCAAAAGGCGATTGCTTCGGGCGCCAAATCGACACCGACATTGCGGACGGGATTCCCGAGTCGTTGCAGAATGGCCCCGGTGCCGCAACCAGCGTCTAGGATTGTTTTGGTCCGCCAATCGGGCAACTCCGCTTCGAGGGTTTGGAAAATTAACTGGTGGAGCGCCCGATACCACCAGTGCGTCTCCTCGACGCCGAACATTGTGGCATATTCATTTTGCTGCATCGCTTCCTGAATTGCGGCCTTTCACGTAACGCACGACATACTGCGGGGTGCCGGTTTGATCGAGATAGAGCCGTCCCAGATATTCCCCAACTAACCCGAGGATCATGAGCTGGATCCCAGCCAGAAGCACAATCGTTCCCAAAACGGTGGGAATTCCAAGAGTCACGTTTGGTGTGATCCAAAGTCGATCAACTAAGATGGCGACTAAAGCGACCACGCTAAGGCACGATGTGATCAATCCGACGTAGATCGAAAGCCGCAGCGGCTTGATGGAGAAATTCAAAAACATGTTGAGCCAGAGCCGGACTAATCGGCGAAGCGTGTAGCGGGAGCGGCCGCGGGCGCTGACCCGATGTTCAACTGGGATCTGGCCGATGTTCCGGGTCACTCGATAGATCAAACCGTCGGTGTAGGGATAAGGACCGCGATATTTGACGATCTCGTTTACGACGAAGCGATTCATGACTTTGAAACTGGAAAGATAGAGGTCTTTCGGTTTGTGCAGCATGATCGTCGCGATCCGATCATTGAACCAGCTTCCCAGGTTTCTAAACGCCGAATGCTTTTTCTCAATATAGTGACCGTAGATCACGTCGTAATTCTTCCGCTTCAGGTCCTCCAACATTCGCTTTACTTCTTCAGGCGGATTTTGCCCGTCGTCGTCGAGCACTGCGATATAGTTGCCGCGGCTTTGCATGAACCCAGCGAGGACGGCGTTATGCTCGCCGAAATTGCGGCTCAGGTGAACGAACACTATTGTCTGAGGATACTTGTTCGCTAATTCGGCGCAGACAGTTTCACTTTCATCTTCCGAACCGTCGTTAACTAAAACGACCTCGAAAGGGGACGAACCAAAAACTCTGACGATCTGGTCGACGAGTGGTCCGATCGTGCCGGCAGCATTGTAAACTGGAATAACCAGTGAAAGTTCGGGAGCTTGTTCCTCAGACATAGAGGTTGGCAGGTGAAGGTGCCCGATTCTGCCAAAAAAAGCGCGAAAAGTTATAGAAAATCTTTTTGTTCGCGACCTACAATCCGAAGGTGCCTCGGGACGATACTATCTTCAGCGGCGCGGATGTTCTTATAACCGGGGGCCTCGGCTTCATAGGAAGCGCCCTGGCCCGGCGGCTAGTTCACCTCGGCGCCAAAATCACCTTGGTCGACAGCCTAATCCCCGAGTACGGCGGCAACCTTTTCAACGTCCACGACATTCGCGATCGAGTAACGGTCGACGTTACCGATGTTCGCGACGCCGCAGCGATGTCCAGCCTGATCAAAAACCGGCAATTTCTTTTCAATCTGGCCGGCCAAACCAGTCATCTGGATTCGATGACAGATCCGATAACCGACTTGAATATCAATGCTGCGGCCCAGCTTCAAATTCTCGAGGCGTGCCGGCTGCATAACTCTGACTTAAAAATAGTTTTTGCCAGTACCCGTCAGGTTTATGGCCGGCCGAAACGGCTTCCGGTTAATGAAAGCCACCCGCTCAATCCGGTGGACGTAAACGGAATCAACAAGCTGGCCGGGGAGTGGTATCACCTCCTTTACAACGACGTTTATGGAATCCGTGCTTGTGCTTTACGCCTAACGAACACCTACGGCCCAGGCATGCGGGTAAAAGATGCGCGCCAAACGTTTCTCGGCATCTGGATTCGCCATTTGATAGAAAACAAAACTATCCAGGTTTTTGGAACGGGTGAGCAACGACGCGATTTCAATTTCGTGACTGATGTGGTTGAGGCGCTTCTGGCGGCTGCAGCAAGTGACAAAGCCGATGGCCAGATCTTCAACCTTGGGCACCATGAACAGATTAACTTGAAAGAACTGGCCGAGTTGATGGTCCGCATCAACGGCGGCGGGCGTTACGAATTGATTCCATTTCCCGAAGATCGAAAGACGATCGATATCGGGGATTACTTCGCCGATTTCGGAAAGATGAAGAACCTGCTGGAATGGTCCCCGCAGGTAACGTTGGAAGAGGGCCTAAGTGAAACACTGGAATACTATCGAAACCATCACGCTCATTACTGGGATTGAACGTTATTGGTTTCGCGGGCTGGGACTATCCCCCGCTTTTTGAAATTCAAGAGCGGCCTCGTCAGTCTTACCCTGCTGCTGTAACGCAATGCCCAAATTATGATGCGCGTTGCCATCGTCGGGACGGAGTTTCAACGCCTGGCGATAATGAACGACCGCGCCGTCAACATCCTGCTTGAGCATGAGGGCATTGCCCAAAACCACATGCGCGTCTACGTCGGTAGGTTGTAGTTTTAACGCCTTCTCACACAACTCAATCGCCTTGTCGGTTTCCCCTTTCTGGAGCAATGCACTCCCTAGATTGTAAAGTGCCTCCGGATATTCGGGATAAAGTTGAAGAGACTGCTGATAATCGTGTATCGCACCCTCGACGTTGCCTTTCTCGAGCTGAACAACGCCGAGATTGTTGTAGGCCATCCATGACTTGGGATCCTTGGAAATAGTTGCCCGCCAAAGCGTTTCCAAGTCGCGGTACATGGTACTTTGTCGAAACGTCAGCAAGCTAAGACAAACGACGACCGTGGTGGTCGTGATCCAACCGGCCAACCGACCATATTCAATCCGTTCGACGACCTTGGCGAACCCTGCTGAGACCAGTGCGATGGGGCCAATGCAAGCGAGGTACTGATAATGGTCCGCCACAAAGGTGTAACGAAAAGTGTAAAGCATGATGAAGCCGAGCACCGGGGCCAACGTCGCGGTGAAAAACAAAAGACCAACCTCAACGCTTCGGCCGAAAGTGCGCCGGGCGAAATAGACGAGCGCGGCCGCTACAGCAGTTGCGGCCAGCCAGATGTAAGCGGTCGGATCGAACACATCGATCTTCCAATGCGGATAAATGAAGGTGAGGTTCGATGGCCAGAAAATCTTGCTCAGATAAAACCAAATTGCGCGGCTTGCGATCAGGATTCGCTCCATCGGGGCAAGCGAAACCAGAACTCGGGTGCCTTGATGATATTTCTCCCACCAGATCGCGATCAGCCCGGCGCAGAGCGCGAGCACGACAAACGGTGTCACATTGAAAATTGCCCGGCGATCGATCGGCTTCTTTTTGAGCCACAAAATAAGAATTAACGCCGCCGGTAAAGTGCAGGCAGTCGATTTGGCCGCGAGCGCGAGAAGATAAAACAATAGAGCGGCTACATAGAACAGCCGCTTGTCGGGTTCGTCATTGTCGACAAATTTGATCCACCCGAAAATGGTCAGCAGGAAAAAGAATCCCATTAGGAGGTTCTTCACTTCGGAAATCCACGCCACCGACTCAACCTGGACCGGGTGCAGGGCGAAAATCATAGCGGCGAGCCACGCCGCAGGCACTTCAAGCCGAATCAAAACGCGCCAAACCAAAAACGCGTTGGCCACATGCAAAAGAATGTTAACCCAATGATAACCGGCCGGATTCAGGCCCCACCACGAATGCTCGAGACGCAGCAGGGTGTAAGACAACGGAAAATACTGTGACGGCGCATCGAGCGAGAACCAAATCCGCCACAAACCGTCCGGGGCGACCAATAAAGGGTTGTTCGTGACGTAGCGATCATCGTCCCAAACGAACCCACCATGCCATGCAGGCGAATAGGCTACGATTGTAAGAACGGCGACGATTAGCCCACCCGTCAAAACAGCAGAGCGCGTGGCGAAAAACGGCCGGTCCATACCGATGCGATGTTATTTCAGGCGATGCGAGTTCCAAAGCGATTTTGGCCGGCCTCGCAAACTGTTACCGCCGAGAGCGTCCATTTGCTTTGACCGACTGGCCCGATGATTTTATCGATTCCACCATGACTGGCCGCGCGATCCTGATCTCGAAGATCGCCGGCATATGCATTGGGTTAGTTGCGCTGGTCTGGATTGTCTTCGGCCAGACGGTAGGCCATCCGTTCATTAACTACGATGATGGCGCTTATGTCTTCCGGAATGAACAGGTCATGCGGGGCCTCAGCGCCCAAGGAATCAAGTGGTCGTTAACCCATCCCGTCTCCGGGAATTGGCATCCTTTAACGGTGCTTTCGCACATGCTGGATTGCCAATTTTATGGTGTCGCGCCGTCCGGCCACCACTTTACCAATGTTGTTCTGCATTCGCTCGCTGTTCTTCTCTTATTTGTCGCGCTTTGGAAGATGACGACCGGTTCGGCCCCGCCCGGCGATCCCACGCCGACGGGCACGATTTGGCGAAGCGCTTTTGTCGCCGGAATCTTTGCGATTCATCCGCTTCGGGTCGAGTCGGTCGCTTGGATCGCCGAACGCAAAGATGTCCTGAGCGCCGTTCTGTTCATGCTCACCATTATCGCCTACCTGGATTACACGCGACGCCCGTCGTTTGCGCGGTATGCCACGACGGCCGTTTTGTTCGCAGCCGGCCTGATGGCCAAGCCGATGCTGGTGACCCTGCCTGCGCTCCTTTTGTTGTTGGACTATTGGCCGCTCGGAAGAACGCGGAGCGCGAAACGCCAGGCAGCTGCGCCATTCGCGGCTCGACGTTTCAACGTTTCCCGGTTCCTCTCTCTTCTGGCCGAAAAGATTCCGTTGTTCGCGTTGTCGGCGGCCTCGGCAATCGCGACGGTGATCGCCCAGTCGAAGGAGATCGACCTCGCGAACGCGACGCCCCTTGGATCGCGCATCGGCAACGCGTTTGTCTCCCTGGTCATTTACCTGCGCCAAACCTTTTGGCCCAAAGATTTGGCGGTATTCTACCCCAAACGCGCGCTGCCGATCTGGGAAGTGATTGTGGCAATCGCAGTGGTGCTCGCGATTTCCGCCGCCGCCTTCGTTTTGCGGCGCCAACGGCCCTACTTGCTTGTCGGTTGGCTGTGGTTCGCTGGCATGCTGGTTCCGGTCATCGGTATTATTCAGGTTGGCGGTCAGGCACACGCCGATCGCTACACTTACCTTCCGCAGATCGGTCTTTGTTTGGCGGTGACGTGGGGCGCCGCTGATTTGTTCGCGACGGTGCGCTCGCGTCGGGTGATTCTTGGCGCCGCCTCCTTTACGGTCCTGCTTGCCCTGACCTGCTCGGCTTACATTCAGACGAAATATTGGCGGTCGAGCGAGGCTCTTTGGCAACACGCAGTCGCGGTCACATCGGACAACGAGAACGCCTACGAACATTTGTCGGAGGCCTATCTTGAGCGCGGTCGAGTCGCTGATGCAGTGGCGGCAGCGCAACATGCAGTTGATGGACGTGGCGACAGCGCGTATGCCCACGGCGTTTTGGGTGCGGCCCTGACCCGCCAGGGCAAAATCAACGAAGCGATTGAGCATCTCCGCAAAGCCATTGAGCTGGATCCGAAACTGCCGCGCGCTCATTTCAATCTCGCAAATGCCGTCGCCCAGCGAGGGGATTCAACCGAAGCTATCGCCGAGTACAAAACTGAGCTCGAGAGCTATCCCGATTCTGCCGAGAGCCACAATAATCTGGCGAATGTTTTGTTGCGGACGGGTAAAGTCGATGAAGCGCTGGAACATTTGCAGAAGGCGCTTTACCTCAATCCGAACTATCCCGAGGCACGAAACAATCTGGCGATCGCGTTGTCACAGAAAGGACAGATTAGTAAGGCGGTTGCCGAGTGGAACAAGACCCTCGCCATTGATCCCAACAATTTAGAGGCCCAATGCAATCTCGGCTGGGTTCTTTCTACGTCTTCGGATTCCTCCGTGCGTAACGGCACGACGGCGGTCGAGTTGACTCAGCGGGCATTACGCCTTTCCGGTGGAAAGAACGCGCGAATCTGGAGGCTGACTGCGGCGGCTTACGCCGAGGCCGGTCAATTCGAGAGCGCGATCAAAGCTGCTCAAAACGGGATCGCAATTGCGGAGAAAGAAGGAAATGCGGCCCTCGTCCAGACATTGGAGTCGAACATCAAACTGTTCGAGCAACGCATGCCGTTGCGCGACTAGTCAGCCACGCGCGGCCGAGTCAGGCTCGGACGGAAGTCGATGAGGTTGAGCTGGGCAGCTTCGGATGAACCGAAGAAAAAGGATGCAGCTAGGCACCGGGCTCCAAAGCCTTAACAACCCGCAAAGGTCGAATGTGTCTCGGGCGAACGCTTCGAGGCGTTCCTCATAAAACAAACGGCCGGGTTCCCTTCGAAACCCGGCCGCTGAAATCTAACTCGCTAATCGACTAGAACCGTTTCTTCACACCCACGAACCAGAGACGGCCTTTGGCGTTCGCGGTACTTTCGTCGTAACCGTTTTCGAACGCGGCAGCCACGAATGGCGGCTCTTCGTCGAAGAGGTTATCGATGCCGAAGGTGAGTGTGGTGTTGTTCAGCCAGGATCTCCAGCCGCACGGATTATACTCGGCGGTCGAAACCGGCATCACGTTCTTGTCTTTGCCAGCCATCTTCACGTTCTTGCCGCCATCCTTGGAGTAACCCGCGACTTCAGATTGGGCCGCAGGCGGAGGCAGGTTGAAGGTGTAGTTGATGATCAGGTCGACTGTGGTCCACTCCCGCACTTTGCGGTTGGACGGCCAGTTCAAGCCGGGTCCTTTGTGAGCGATTGGCGTGAAGGCTGCATTGTCCCAGTACTGGCCGATGTAGTGAACTACGAAGCCACCATCGATGCCCTGCATCCACGAGCCGGACGGGCCGTCGTAGAACATGCTGGCGTACCAGCGGTTGTGAGTGAAGGAACCGCCACCATTGGTGCCTTGGAAGCCGCCACCGAACTTGCCAACTGCGGTGCGGCGCTGGCTGGCCGGGGACTTCTTGGTTTGCGGCAGCAATTGGACGTCGACATCCGCCATATAGGTTTCGTTCCAAGTCGCGGTGAACGTTCCCCAATCGCCATGTCCGAGGCGGCTGGTCTCGAAGATCTCAACCACTTCGAAGTCCCACGCGCTCAGGATTTCCGCACCGAGGTTTTGCTCGGGCGTCAGCAAGAGGGTGATTGGCGTTCCGACACCGGACGCACGAATCAGTTGAGACGCACCTAAAGACTGGGTCCCGTTTGCGTCTGGCGCAATCGAGCGCGTCGCATCAATCAAGGTTTGAGCATCGAGGGTCGTGGTGAAGCCACGGATATCGATATGGATGTAGTCCGCCGACACGGTCAAGCCTTGCAACGGCGCCCACCACTTACCCGGCGTTAACACGCCGCCGTAGGTATATTCGTAGGCGATTTCAGGCTTCAGATCGCGGTTACCGAAAATGTGCTGCTCAACCTGTGGCTCGGTCGCGCAGGTGGTGCAGGTATCCTGGACAGCCGGGAAGGTCTGAGTCGTGCCACCGAACAACTCGAACAAGGACGGAGCGTGGAACGCTTCAATGTAGGCCGCCCGCAAGGTCAGAGACTGATCGATTGGCTGCCAGCGAACGTCGAACTTAGGACGTTCGGTTTGACCGAAGTCGCTGTAGCTCTCGAAACGTTCGGCATAGCCGAGTTCCAAGCTGTAAGCGCCCGGGAAGTTCCAGGTAGGTCCGGTGACCGGGACTCGTGCTTCCCAGTAAATTGACCAGCTGTCCCGGTTACCCTTGGTCGCCTGGCCGTTGGTCGAACCGGTAGTCTGACCGGTTACGGTCAACGGATCCGGCTGATCATGGAAGGTGTTGCCAAGGTGCCCAGCACCGATGGCAAAACGAACCGCGCCGCCCGGCAGATTGAACATATCTCCGCGAATCGCGAAGTCTTCAGTCATGAGCACTGACTCTTCGACGTCGTGAGTTGTGGTGAAGACCTGATTAATGGTCTGCTTATTATTTACGTTCTTGCCGAACGGATTGAAGGCCGTAGCCGGATCGGTATCGAGCAAGAAGGTGCGCAACGCGTTGTTGTTCACGATGCCGCCAGTATTCGCAACACGATTACTTTCATTGTAACGGAAGCCGAATTCCCATTCCCAGGTCTTTAGTTGATCCCAGGCATTGGCGAATTCCCCGAGGTTACCCTTCAAGCCGCCGGTGAATACGTAGTTGTTGGTCTGAATCTTAACTGTTCGTAGACCAGCTTCGATTGAGCGGTAACGCACGCCGGTGGTGAATACCGTACCCGCAGGCGCCGCGCTTTGGATGGAGAACACTGGGAAGCTGGAATTGAATCCACCATTCGAGGTGTAATCACCAACCGTGAACGGGTTAAACGCGTTCTGAGTCGGGACGCTGATGCCCGCGGTGCTGATACCGAACGGGTGAGCCCCGGCCGTGCCCAGCGGATTGGCCACACTAACCAGGCCCTGAGCGACACCGCCGGTGTCAGTCCAAACGTCAGGCGTGAAAGGCGTCGGCGCCAAACCGCCATCCCAGAACTGCCGGAAATATTTAAAGTCGGCAAAAACAGTCAGGTATTTATCGCAAAGATCGCGATCAAACGAACCGTACAGGTATTCGCGATCCGTCGCTGCGATGTCGGGCGTCAGATCGGCGAAGTTGAACAGGAAACGCTCGCTGGTAATCGCTGAAGTCGGCGTCAGACCGGCGGAAGTGTATTGCGGATCAGTGAACTGGTTGGCGCTGGAGTGCGGGGTTGGCGTCTTCAGGCCCAGTTTGAAGGGCTGTTTGGCCAAGCCAAGGAAGTAGCGGCTCGTCACGCGGCCAGGCATGTTACCCGAACGCAGATCGAAACTGCCGTAAGCAGTCTTGTCAGCGTCGTGCGAAACATTCACGTCGCGCGAATAGAGCGCTGATGAATTATAAATGCCGGCGTAGACAACGATATTGGTCTTGTCATCACCAGTACCTGCTAACATGTAGGCCGTTTCTTCACCACGATCACCCGCGAAACCAAGATTCGTGTTGCCATAGCTGGCGTAAACCTCCAACCCACGGAAGCGGTGAATCAAAAACACGTTCACCACACCAGCGACAGCCTCGGTGCCGTAAATTGGCGAAGCACCATCTTTCAGGATGTCGATGTGATCGATCAAACCCAATGGGAACTGGTTGAAGTCAATCGACGAGGTCCCGGCGTAAGCTAGGCGGCGGCCGTCTTGCAATACGAGGGTTTCTTTCGGGTCGATACCACGAAGAGAAATTCGGGTGCTGCCGTCACCACCGTTGGTATTGTTTTCAGTGGTGTTCGAACCAGTCGACGCCGGAAGGCGAAGAATCAGGTCAGTAGCAGTGCGCACACCCAGTCGGGTAATGTCGTCGCGGCGATAAGTATCAACCGGGTTCGGTCCGACTTCTTCTGCAGTCGGAATGTTCGAACCGGTGACGACGACGCGCTCAGCTGTCGCCTCCTGAGCGGCAGGCGCCGCGTTCGGGGCAATATTTGAGCCAGTCACCGCTGGGGCGGGCGCTGGTTCTTGAGCACGCGCGCTTATCGCGAGGATTAATGGAAATGCGGCGGCTACAAGAGCGACGCGAATTCCCAACGTTTTTTGCACGTTTCTAGTCATTGGTTTCTCCATGGGTTTGGTTAGGTTTGCGCTAGGGATTATTGAAAAGTCTGCAGGCTGACAAGGTTTTTTTTCAGTTTTTTGAAATTTTTTTGAACGGGCAAAACAGGCCCATTGTCTGGACCGGTCCCCGTTTTCCGGCGGTTCTATCGGATTTCCCGACGGCTGCCTAGAAAAAAATGAAAGAATTTTTGCCCCCCGGGCCCTGGGGCCCAGGGAGAGCCAAACCCGATTTCAATGCGAAACCTGGGTCCAGCGCAAAGCCTCCCCGCGCCGAAAAGATTCGGCACATTGGCGCAGACTTTCCGCCATCGCCTGGTCGCCTGTTTTTTCTGCCAATTGTTCGCCGCGCTGGCAACTGGTTACCGCCTCCTGAAATTGACCGTTCTCCGCCTGGGCGGCCGCAAGAGTTCGTAAAACCACCGGATTTTCACCAGCTGATTGGATCGCGCGCCTGACAAGTTCAACCGCTTCCCTGCCGTCACGAAGATCCGCGTCCGCCGCGGTCGAGCGGACCCACGCGATGTTGTTTAAAGCATCCGCGTTGTCGGGATCGAATGATAATGTTCGCCGCCAGGCCGCTATCGCATCTCGAATTTCGCCTTTGCTGGCCAGGAGCACTCCAAGATCGTTACTTGCCGCGATGTAATCCGGCTGAATCTCGAGGGCCTTTTGTAAATGCGAAATCGCCGCGTCGGTTTTGTGTTGCGCTGCCAGCGCGCGAGCTAGACCAAAATGAGCGGCCACGTTGCCATCCCGTAAGCGCAGCGCGCTTTCATAATGACTAATCGCGTCTTCGATTTGTCCGCGAGTGAACAAAATTCCCGCCAAGCCGGCATGGGCCACGTCGCTGTTCGGGGTGACGGCGAGTGTATGTCTCCACAGCGTTTCGGTATCGCGCCAATAACTGGTTTGTTTAGCGGATAAAATCGAAAACGTTCCGACCGCCAACAACCCCGCGACGCTCAAGATAATCTTTCGCGCACTCTCCGCCTTTGGGCGGTACGCCAATGTCACTCGCGACAACAAGTGCACGGTCAAGTCGCAAACCAGCCAGACGATCGCGATCACGAGTCCGATCTGCGGCAGATAGGTGTAACGGTCGGCATGACCTTGTAAGCCGACCTGCACAATTCCGATGACCGGAATCAACATCACCAGGTACCAAAGCCATCCAACGATTAGATAAGGATTTTGTTTTCGGCGAATAAAGGCGATCGCTGTGACGCCGATAACAAAGAGAATGGCAATGGCAAGTCGCCACGTCTCGAGCCGGTTTTCAGGGTGGACATAAAACGGAATCAAATCGACCGGCCAAAACATTTGACGGACATATTCGAAGTAACTGAATACCGCGTTAGTGATGCGCCATCGCAGCGGCAAGAAATCCGTCGAACCCAAGGCGAAGTTTTGGGCCCATAACGTTGCGACAACAGAACCAGCCGACAACGCAAACAACGGAATCTTTTCGACGAATAGGCGCACTGTCGTCTGACCCGTGCCTTTTGTTCTCCGGAGTCGTCCGAGCGGCCAGTAGTCCAACAGCAACAAAACGACCGGCACCGTCACCAGCATCGGCTTCGACATCAGACCGCACGCGAACACAAGCAAAGTAATTAAGTAAGCACTGGCCGTTCGCTTTCGGGTCCAGCGATAATAAGTGAGCAGCGTCATCATAAAAAACGCGCCGCTCAAGACGTCTTTGCGCTCTGCGATCCAGGCGACGGATTCGACTCGCAACGGATGAATCGCGAACAAAGCCGCGACAAACGCGCAACGCCAAAAAGTGAATTGTAGCCGGGATCGCTGATCCCGGTCGGCATCGCCGATGCCGGCTACAATGTTTCGAGTCATTCGTAGCAGCGCCAAGAACAACAAAACGGTGGTGACCGAGTGCCAAAAAACGTTAACCAGATGCTCGGGACCGGGCTTCACGCCGAAAAGCTGGCAATCGAGCATGTGCGAGATCGTCGTCAGCGGATGCCAGTTCTGGGAATGGACGTGGGTGAATGCCCACTTGATTCCACCCCAAGTCAATCCGGCGCGAACGTGCGGATTGTCGTAAACGTAGAGCGGATCATCGTAATTGATGAACCGATGATGAAACGTTTGTCCAAACACGGCCCAAATGATCGCGACGAGAAAAATCCCAACGGCCAATCGGATAGGCAGCGATTTGTTGTTCGTAGTTTCGGGATTCACGAAGTCACGGTTGCTGCGAGTCCGTCGGCTCATCCTTCTCGGTCTCGGCTTGACGCAAAAATTCTTCCGCATCCGGATATTTTGGATCGATTGCGAGCGCCTCTTTATATTGAGCGATCGCTTCCGGGAGTTGTCCGAGTCGATGAAGGCCGACTGCAAGGTTGTAATGAGCCAAGGCGCTGGAAGGGTCTTGCTGCACCACAATCCGATAATGTTCGACTGCTTCCTCGGCGCGATCCGACTTTAACAGCAAGTTACCGACGTTTGTCTGCGCATCGGGATCGCCCGGCCTGGTCTTCAGCGTTTGTTGAAAATGCCTAATGGCTTGGTCAACGTTCCCCTTTTCCATCAAGGCATACCCCATTTGAGAATTCGCATCGGGATCGTTGGGATGCGTAGCAAGGACAATCTCGAATTGTGCAATGGCTTCGTCCAAACGGTGCTCCTTGAGAAGTGACTTGCCTAATCCGAAGTGTGCAAAATCGTTTTGTCCAGTCACCGCCAGAGTGTGACTCCATAACCGGCCCGAATCGCGCCAGTAACCGGTTTGAATCCAGGCCAGCCCGCCCAAGGCGATAACCACCACTGGTCCCACAATTGCAAACATTTGACGTGACCAATGAATCGGTTTGAGAAGGTCCGTGATTCCCCACACGACTGCGATCGTGAGACCGACTTGTGACAAGTAGGTGTAGCGGTCGGCATGGGCCTGACTACCGACCTGAACTAGCCCCAGCACCGGCACCAGCATGATCAAATACCAAAGCCAGCCGGTGATGAAATACGGCCGGCGTCTTCGGAAAACAAAAGCGACGGCTGTGATGCCGATCAGTAACGCCGCAGCTAAGCCGGTTTCCGAAATCGGTAAGCGGCCGGGATGTGGATACATTGCCGCGAGTTTCACCGGCCAAAACAATTGCCCGATATAAATGAGATAAACCGAAGCGGCGTTGGCGGCTCGCCACCATAATGGCAGATGCGTTATCTCAAGAATCCCGCCACGCTGCGCGATCAAGGTTGCAATCGCCGAACCAATCGCCAACCCAAGGAGTGGAATCTTTTCGGCCAGCAGACCACGGACGATAGCCCACCGACTCCGAGAAGGTTCGCCTGCCGTAGCTGGACGAATCGCGCCGGATTCTTGGCGGAGGATGACTTCGGACTTATGGGCTCTGTTCAGCGGCCAATAATCCAACAGCAACAAAACGACCGGCACCGACACCAGCATCGGTTTCGATAACAACCCGAGCACGAAGAAAAGCGCCATTAAGAGGTAGCGGCCGATGCTTGGTTTTCGAGTGTAGTGAACGTAGGCCAGCAAGGTCAGCATGAAGAACACACCGCTGAGCACGTCTTTGCGTTCAGATATCCAGGCTACGGATTCGACCCGCAGCGGATGAATCGCAAAAACTGCCGCCACGAAAGCGCTCCGCCACAGATTGTAGCGATGGTCTTCGACCGCCGGGTTTGCTTCGGTCCGACGCTCCGCTACAACTGAGCCGGACATTGTCATTTTCACGAGCGCCACAAACAGCAGAACCGCGCTCGCGCTATGCAACAGAACGTTAACGAAATGATGCGCGCCGGGCCTCAATCCAAAGAGCTGGCAGTCGAGCATGTGGGACATCGTGGTTAACGGATGCCAGTTGTGAGAATGCACATGGGTGAAAACCCATCGGACGTTTTGCCAGGTTAGTCCTTTCTGGATCTGGCCATTTTCGCTGACGTAAACTGGATCGTCATAATTCACGAAGCCGAAGCGCAAAGTCTGACCGAAGACCGCAAACGTGATCGCGATCAATGCGAGACAAATGAGCAGCTTGCGGGTCAGCGGACGCACGAGGTGAATTGTAGCCGTGAGATAGGTGCGTTGTAGAGGCGTTTGAGAGCAGGCCGCTACAACATTTCCGCCCACCGCACTCCAAAGTTGTCGATCTTGCCCATTTCTGGCTACAACTATCTGCATGTTTACCGGCCTGATCCAGGAAGTGGCGAAGGTGCTTTGGATCCGAATGACTGATCGCGGCACTCAACTCCAAGTGGCGGCGCCAAAGCTTTCTGCCGAGATTCGCACTGGCGACAGCGTGGCGGTAAACGGCTGTTGCCTGACCGTGAGCGCGCGGCGCGACGAACAACTGACCTTTGATTTGCTGCAGGAAACGCTGGATCGCACCAACCTGAAACAACTTCGCCGCGACAGTCTGGTGAATCTGGAACACGCCCTCGTTGCCGGCGCGCCAATGGGCGGCCATTTCGTGCAGGGCCACATCGATTGCAGCTGCAAAGTGATCTCCTTCGAACGAGCTGGAGCTGACCATCGTCTCGAAGTCGATTTGCCACCGGACTTCGCTCACTATGCAGCTTACAAAGGCTCGGTAGCAATTAACGGAATCAGTCTCACGATCGCAGAGCTGCTCACGAAGAGTTTCGCGGTCTTCATTATTCCGCACACCAAACGGCACACCAACATCGACGTTTTGCAGGCGGGCGATCTGGTGAATATCGAGTTCGACATTCTGGCCAAGTATGTCGAACGGATGCTCGCTCGCTACGCGCCCCAGGATTAGTCGAACGAGATTCCCGGCAGTGGGTCAAACCCCGCCGGCAAACGAAGTTTTGCCCTTAGCTGCAACCCGCTCTCCGAGATACAATCTCAGAACACAGTTCGCGCTCAGGTGGGATGCGCCTTCCCGAGAGCGTTAAATCAGAGCTCAGAAAGCTCGATCCGCTTTCTCTCTATATATATAGTACACGTCATTTCGCACCGAAGCCCAGGATTACCGCCGGAATGGTCCGGAGCAGGATCTTGAAATCGAGGGCGAGCGACCAACGATCGATGTAATCCAAATCCAGTCGCACCCAGTCCCGGAAATCCCGAACCTGGTTGCGTCCGCTAATTTGCCAAAGGCAAGTTAGGCCAGGCTTCACGCTGAGGCGTCGGCGCTGCGCGGTGTTCTCAAATTTTTCGACTTCGTAAACCGGCAGCGGTCGCGGGCCGACCAAACTCATATCGCCGACGAACACGTTCCAAAGTTGCGGGAGTTCGTCGAAGCTGGTCCGGCGCAACCAGTGGCCGAGCGGTGTTATTCGCGGATCGTCTTCCACTTTAAACACCGGGCCGCTCATCTGGTTGAATGGCTCCAATTCGGCCCGCCGCATTTCTGCGTCGTCAGTCATCGAGCGAAATTTGTACATCACGAATGGTTTGCCGAACCGGCCGGCTCGCCGTTGGCGGAAAATCGCCGGCCCGTGCGAAGTCACGCGAATCATCAGCGCAACAACGCCCATGGGAATCGCCAAAATTATCAAAGCAACGAGGGCTCCGACGAAATCAATTCCGCGCTTAATCCAAAGCGCCCACGAAACTTCGGGGGTCGAACGGAAAACCAGCATTGGCCGTCCGGCAAAAGCATCGAAGTCCGGTTTGGCGATCGATGTCTGAATGAAATCGGCGACTAGCCAGGCCGGGACGCCTTCGACTTCACACGCACTAATTGCTTCCTCCACCCGATTCAAGCGGCTATGGCCGGCAGCGAAAATCACTCGCGATACCGCATGCTCATGCATTGCTTCAACCAAATCGGAAATTGGTTGTTGATCGATGTCGATGCGCCCGACGACCTCGATCAGTAATCGTTGCTCTGGGGTGAAGCTTCGTTCCAGCGCTGCGAGATCTTGAGGCAAGCCCGCCAGCAGCACCGGTTCGCGCTGCACTCCGCGGACGGCACGACGTCGCAGCCGCGCGGCAATTAAACGCTCCTTAATTAACAGCCCAAGCGTGGCGATTAGAATAAACAGCAACGGCACGCTTCGATTCACCAGCGGGAACCGCAGGAAAATCACGCATGCACTGACGATGATACTAAGGCCGATCATCGCCCGAACAATTTGAACCAGCGTTCGCCAGGTCGTTTTGTTTAGAGGCGATTGATAAAAACCCTGAAGATCGAGCAAGATCGGACCGAACGGCATGATCACGATGAAAAGCCAGTGATAATTGTGGAAGGGATCGATCGTATCTTTGAGGGAAAACCAGAAGGTGCCGTAATACCGAAGCACCCAGGCCACCCAAAGGGAGGCGGCCAGCAAGAAGCCATCGATCACAACTTGCAGCTGCGTGTTTAGTTCCTGTCGTCGCGCGAGCATGCTAGTCCGATTGGAATTTTGGAGTGCTGGGGTAATGGAGTAATAATTTTCCCAGTGCCATTACTCCATCACTCCAATACTCCGCTTGTTGCCGCCCCCCTTTTGCGAAGGACATCAATTATATGACAACTCGCGGACTGCGCCAATCGCATCCCCTGCTGGTTGCGGTTATTGCATCGAACACCGATCTGAATGCGGCCCTTAAAACGAAGCGATTGCCGGATCTCTTCGAGCTCCGTCTTGACTCGCTTCATCCGATCTCCGCTGATCTGGAGAAAAAAATCTCCCGCCTGCGCGCTCCGTTTATCATTACTGCGCGCGACCCGCGCGAAGGTGGAACCGTAAATCTTTCTAGCGATGCCCGACGCGCCTTGCTCCAACGCTTTTTGCCTCGAGCAAAATACATCGATGTCGAATTGCGCACGGCTCGCGACTTTGCCGCGTTGCTCGACGCTGCAAAAAAACGAAAAGTCCGGTGGGTGCTGTCGTACCATAATTTCAAATCCACACCCTCGTCGCGCAGCTTGTGTGCCAAAGCTCGGCGAGCTAAGGCGCTCGGCGCCGACGTCTTCAAGGTCGCGACGCGGACGGACACGCCCGCCGACTTGTCGCGTCTTGTGGGGTTCATTACTAGCGGCGCTCGGGCCGGCCGAATGCCGGTCAGCGCCATGGGCATCGGCAAACTTGGCGGAATTTCGCGCTTGTTACTGGCGGGTTGCGGCTCGGTGCTCAACTATGGCTCAGTCGATCGGCCCAATGTAGAAGGACAGTTGCCGATCGATGTGTTGCGTTCTGCGCTCCGGCGCTAGCGGACGCCCTGGTAGGCGAAAGGCTGTAACTCTGTTGCAGTCTAACAACACGGGAAACACTTCCGCCAAACTAGCGGGAGCGTACTCGATTGAGCCGCCGAATGTAACAGCGCAAGATCAGGATTCACCCTATTGCGTTCTTGGTTTCCGGCGTTCAAGTTATTTCCAAGGGATGGAAAATGGGGAGATAAATTTGCCTGATGAAATACCGGTAATGCCGTTGCCGGGCGCCGTTCTTTTCCCGCACGCGTTACTGCCGCTTTATATTTTCGAGCCCCGCTATCGCCAGATGCTTGAACACGCCCTCAAGCGCGATCGCATGTTCAGCGTCGCACTGATCAAACCAAGTTGTCCGGAGTGGCAGGCGCCGGAAGATTTTTTTCATTTCGCGACGATCGGCCTGATCCGGGCCTGTGTTGGCCGAGGCGACGGCACATCCAATCTGGTTCTTCAAGGCCTGCGCCGGGTGCGGTTCACCGGCTTCGAACAAGAAACGCCATTTCCAGTTGCGAAAATCGAGGTTATCGAATCGGAAAACAAACCTACTGTCGAAACTGAAGCGCTTGGCGAAAAAGTTCTCGAGCTTTACCGGAAACTGAAGCGCGCCGAACGCCAGCTCCCGCCGAAACTCGACCGTTACCTCGCCCAACTCGGCGATTTGGAAATGCTTGCCGATCTGGTGGCTTCGACTTTCGTCGACGATCCGCTGCGTCGTCAGCAAATCCTGGAAGAACAATCAGTAAATCAACGGCTGCGATTGCTGATTACTTTCTTGCAGGACGAAATCGGCAGCGCCGCCGTCTAATTTTCAGCGAACCTAACCAAGCTATGAAGCGCGTACGTCCCGCGATATGGATGACCGCCGCGTTGTTCCTGTCCGGCTGTGATCCGGTTCTGCCCGGCTATGTTAACCGTTTCAGTTACCCGATAGCCGTCGTTGAAGATCCCACACGCCCGCGCGGGCCAGTGCGCTTGGCACCTGGCCAAGAATATCTGCCGGGCTTTGGATCGCCGCTGAAGGCGATCGATGTGCTGGACGCGAGTGGACACAAGATAGCCCATTATCGTCTTCGCGATATTCCTGCCCCGGGTGGAAGAGCGGGCGGCTACATCGTGTTTACCCCTAACGGCGCCAGCTTTGGCTCTTCATTACAGGCTAAACATCAGTGATAGACAGGAGAGTTGAACTAGAAGGGAACTGGAAGCTCGTGACAGCCAAGACGCTCTCTGATAAAGCGGCTGAGAAACAGCAGGAGTGATATGAAGCCGTTACTCTACCCAATTGTTGTTGGCGCGATGTTCCTGATTGCGTGCGTCCATTACGGCGCGAATCCGAATGCCGCCTATTATTTGTCGAAAGCCCGCCTTCGGGTAACCGAACAGGAGGCTCTGGATGGCGACAACGACGCCGCCAAGCGCATGGCCAATTACTATTACTTTTTCAAGAGCGACCGAAGCAGCGCGATTTGGTGGAACAAATTGGCTGCGGTCCGCGGTGACCTGGCAGCCAAGCAGAATGTCAGACAACTCGAGCAGGAGTAACCTGTTTCAACCTTTGACCTGACTGATTCGGGCGTACTCTTCCATCAAGTAACGATCGGTCATTCCGGCAACGTAATCGCACACGGTCCGATATAATCCTTCCCGCTCGACCCGGCGGGTCGCGAGATCTCCGAGTTGTTCCGGGTTCGCCAGGTAGCTTTCGAAAACTTGTTTCAACATCCCGCAGGCCCGCCGATTCACTTCGGCAACACGCGGGTTGTAATAAACGTTGGCGTACAAAAACTTCCGGAGGGAGGCATTCGCTTTGCCCAATCCGTCGCTGTAATGAATCAACTTGGTCGGATGACTACGGACATCGTCGGGATTTTTGGGAGCGGCCTTGAAAATTGAAGCCGCACTCGTCGTCACCACGTCCTGAACCTGCACGTCGATAATGTTTCGAATAATCAACTTGTGCAGCTCCGGTTCGCGCGCGTCGGGATATTGCGTCAGCACATGCCGCTGGCTGGTTTTCCAAACTTCGTTTTCCTCGAGCTGATCCGCGCTCAAGATTTCAAAATCCACCGCGTCATCGAGGTCGTGGCTGTAATAAGTAATCTCATCGGCCAGATCGGCGACTTGGGCTTCCAAGGTTGGGAATCCATCCTTCCTTTGGTGCTTTTTCAAACCTTCACGGACTTCGAAGGTGAGATTCAATCCCGGAAAATCCGGGTACGCATTCTCGAGCAACTCCACGACGCGCAAACTTTGCCGGTTATGTTCGAATCCGCCGTGATCACGCATGCACTCGGCAAGAGTCTCCTCGCCGGAATGCCCGAACGGGGTGTGACCAAGGTCATGAGCCAGCGCAATCGCTTCCGCAAGATCTTCGTTGAGCGAAAGAGCGCGCGCGATCGTTCGACTGATCGACGCTACCTCGATGGAGTGGGTCAGCCGGGTCCGCAAATGGTCGCCGGTGCCGTTGAGGAAAACCTGAGTCTTGTATTCGAGGCGTCGGAAAGCCCGTGAATGAATGATCCGCGCGCGATCGCGCTGAAACTCTGTGCGATAACCGTGGCTTTGTTCCGGAAACTTCCGACCCCGGGACTCGCCGGATTTTTGGGCGAACGGCGCCAGGGTTGCGCGCTCCGTTTTCTCCATCTGCTCCCGCGTTTTCCAACCGTGATTCATGAACGTGCTAAAACTTAGACACGAATCTCACGAATTATCACGAAAGGCTCAGGATTTATGTCAACTCGTGGAATTCGTGTCCCGTTCTGATTCCAATTTTTCGCGCAGAGCGCGCTGAACGCGGCGCGCTTCCGCGCGGATGATTAATAAATCGAAGATGGCGATCAGCATGGCGGTGAAGGTGAGCCAGACACACGCGATCCAGAACAAGATCACGAACCAGGGATGCTCACGGGGATTCAACACGGTTTGGAAGACTGTAAATCCGGCCAACAGCATCAGGACAGCGAGGGCCAGACAGAAAACCATGGCTTTCCGTCGCGACTTCTGGTCGCGGATAATGCCCCGTGTCGCGTGCACGACGAAAGAGGCTGTTTCGAGATCTTTTTCCTCGGGCATCGCGTCGATCTTACAGGCCAAAAAATTCAAGACAAACGTCTTCTCAGAAAGGAACCGGGATGCTTTGATAGCCGGCCATGGCCAAGGCTAACACGAAACCGAAACCGCGCGCTGCCAAGGCGACGGTGGCGACCAGAGTCGAGCGCAAGGTAGCAAAGCCGAAGGCGGCGCTACGGAGCGAAGCATTCGAACGGGCTTTGGCCGATGCTCAAACCCACATAGGCGATCCCGAACGATTGCGCGCGCTGTTCGAGGAAGCTGCCCGCAAAGCCGCGGCAGTTCCGAAAGAACCGTTCCTTGATTCCTGGCCTTACCTGCAAGCAATGTTACGTCTTACCCGCGCCTATTTCCGCGGTCAGTATCGCAACGTTCCCCAGGAAGCTTTGCTTTGGATTATCACCGCGCTGAACTATTTCGTCGACCCGTTCGATCTTATCCCGGATGAAGTCCCGTTCCTCGGTTTTGTCGATGACGCCACCGTGCTGTCGTTCGCGATCGCTCGCACTCGCGGCACCCTCGATGATTTCATGACCTGGGAAGTCAGCGCGTTTTGACTCGGTCGCTGGCCGGCTGATAATTGGTGGTAGTTGTGAAACGGAAGCGGACGGCGTTACCCAAGGAGCTAAAACGTAACCATGTTTTCGCGAGGGCGCTGGATCTCGCGAAATCGTACGCCAGTGATCCGAAGGCGTTGCGCGAATTGGTCCAGGAAGCGACTCGAAAAGCGAAGTCGATTCCCAAAGCGCCTTTCGCGCAATTATGGGGTTATTTGCAAGCGATGCTGCGTTTAATCCGCGCTTATTATCGCGGCGAATATCGTAACGTCCGGTTTGCGAACCTCGTCCTGATCATCGGGGCGATTATCTACGTGCTCGATCCATTAGATCTGATTCCCGACTGGATTCCCGGCCTCGGTTTTCTTGATGACGCGACCATTCTCGCGTTTGCAGTTCAAAAAACGCGGGAGACGCTGGACGCATTTACAAGTTGGGAAGCGAGAAGTCTGTAACGGCTTGAATGTGCCTCAGCGGCGCGATCCTGACTCTGCCGTCGGGATACTAGTCCGTTTCACATTCGAGAATTACACCAATAGCAGCGCCGGATTTTCGAGAAGGTGCCGCAGTTCCTTGAGGTATTCCGCACCGAGCGCGCCATCAACCACTCGGTGATCGCAGCTCATGGTGATCGACATACGCTGGCCAGGGACGATTTTGTCGCAATCGTCGACCACGGGGACTTTGTTTACTTTGCCAACGGCGAGAATGAAGCCCTGAGGCGGATTGATCACCGCGCTGAAGGAATCGATTCCCATTCCGCCGAGATTTGAAACTGTGAATGATCCACCGTGAAATTCTTCCGGTTTCATTCGCTTGTTACGGGCGCGATGGGCGAGATCCTTCACCGCTTCGCTAATTTCGCGGAGCGATTTATTTTGAGCGCCGCGGACGACCGGCGTTAGCAATCCTTCTTCGATCGCGACTGCGATTCCCAAATCAACATCGGCGTATTGCACGATCGCGTCGCCTTCGAACGAAGCGTTAACCCGAGGAACTTTAACCGCGGCCATGACCGCGGCCTTCAAAACGAAATCGTTCACCGTAATTTTGGCCGCGTCGCTTTGTTCGCCACCGGATTTCAATTCCTCGCGCGCTTCCATCAAAGGCCGGGCGTTGACCTCGATGGTGAGATAAAAATGCGGGACCGGCCCGAGACTTTGGACCAGCCGCTCAGCTATCCCTTTCCGCATTCCGGAAAGTTGGATCCGGGATCCAGGTCGCGTTGTAGCCGCGATCGATGATCGCGGCCCGGCGTCACCGACGCCGGCTACAGGAGCGCGCGGCCCTGCTTTTGCTGCTGCGCGAACGTCGGACTCCGTCACCCGGCCTTCGGGGCCAGTTCCTTTGACGCTCGAAAGGTCGATGCCGAGCTCGCCCGCGACGCGACGGGCTACCGGCGAGGCTTTCACGCGCGCTTCGTCCTGTGTCTTTTGTGGTGGCGGCCCCTCTTCTTTCGGTTTCCCCGGCGACACGGGCCGAGCCGGAGTCGCACTCGCCTTTACACCCTTGTTTTTCTCCTGCGGCGGCGCCGTTTCCTTTTCCTTTGCCTGGGCCGGCGCTGGTTTTTCCGTTTCGGCCGGCGGCTTCTTCTCCTTTTTTTCTTCAGCCTTCGGCTTTTCGTCCTTCTTCGGCGCGCTTTCCCCTTCTCCGCCAATGAACGCGATCTTATCGCCGACGTTCACTTTCCCGCCTTCCTGGACGTATATCTCAGTCAACGTCCCGTCTTCCGGCGACTCCCATTCCATCGTCGCCTTGTCCGTCTCGATCTCGGCAATGACTTCCCCAGCCGAAACTTTGTCGCCCTTCTTCTTTTTCCATGCGACCAGAGTTCCCTCGGTCATGGTGTCGCTGAGTTTGGGCATCTGGATTTCAGGCATATTAAAAAGTGACCAGAAGGAAGTTCATGCGTAGCAAACTTTTTTTACCGCGGTCATCAGTTTGTCGGGATTTGGCAAAACGAATTTCTCCATCGCCTCATTATACGGCATTGGCACGTCCTCCTGAGAAACGCGGATGATCGGCGCGTCGAGCTCATCAAAAATGTTTTTCTGGATCCGATAACAAACTTCGGCACCGACACCGCAAAACGGACGGTCCTGTTCCACGATCACGGCGCGATGGGTTTTTGCGACTGAATTGTAAATCGCTTCCTCGTCCAACGGTTTGATTGAACGCAGATCAAGGATTTCCGCAGAAATGTCCTCGTCTTCGAGTTGAGCCGCAACATTCAGGGCGAGCGGAACCGTTTGCGCGTAACAAATGATCGAAACATCGCTGCCCTCACGCTTCACTTCGGCCTGACCGAGCGGAACAATCAGTTCCTGATCAAGCGGTTCGACCATTCCTTTGGAACTGTAGAGAAGCTCAGCCTCAAGTACCAGAACCGGATTATCATCGCGAATGGCGGTCTTCAATAAACCTTTGGCGTCCCGCGGGGTAGCCGGGGTACAAACCTTCAAACCCGGCACGCTGGCGTACAAATTCTCAGTCGCATGCGAATGGGTCGCAGCCAGTTGATGGGCTGGGCCGTTCGGTCCGCGAAATGTGATGGGAATGTTGAACTGACCGCCCGACATCATAAACATGTTCGGCGCGTTGTTTACTACCTGATCGAACGCAACCAGCGAAAAGCTCCAGGTCATGAATTCAATGATCGGGCGCAGTCCGGCCATGGCGGCACCCACTCCAAGCCCAGCGAATCCGTTTTCACTAATCGGCGTGTCAAGAATCCGCTTCGGCCCGAAACGCTCGAGCAATCCCTGGCTGACTTTGTAAGCGCCGTGATATTCGGCGACTTCTTCACCCATCAGAAACACGTTGGGGTCGCGCTCCAACTCTTCAGCGAGTGCTTCATTCAACGCCTGACGGTAAGTAATTTCCCTCACGATTTGTTGGGCTCGTAGTAGACGTATTTGTAAACATCCTCCACCGGCAGCTCGGGGCTGTTCTCCGCAAATTTCACTGAATCGAGCGCGGCTTGTTTCGCCTTCTTATCGAGGACATCGAATTGTTCGTTGGTCAATTTACCTTCCCGAGTGAGCTGAGCCCGCAAACGGATGATCGGATCATCCAGCCGGTATTTTTCCAATTCTTCTTTGGTCCGGTAACTGGCGGGGTCCGACATCGAATGGCCCCGATAACGATAGGTCCGCACCTCGAGAAAAGCCGGATGCGGATCCTTCCGGATGGAGGCTGCAACCTCAGCGACTTTGTCGCGAACTTCGCGAAAGTTCATTCCGTCCACAATGTCGCCGGGAATGTCGTAGCCTTCGGCGCGATCCACGATTTGTTTCAACGAAGTCGATCGTGTGACTGAGGTGCCCATGGCGAACAGGTTGTTCTCGCAGATCAAAATGACGGGCAATTTGTAAAGTGCGATCAGATTGAGCGCCTCATGAAATGCGCCCTGATTAATCGCGCCGTCACCGAAGAAGCAAAGTGTAACGCGATCTTCATCGCGATACTTAGATGCAAAAGCGAGGCCGGCGGCGAGTGGAACGTGCGCGCCGACGATGGCGTGCCCGCCGTACATATGATTTTGCTTGTCGAAGAAGTGCATGGATCCGCCGAGGCCTCGGGTACAACCAGTCGCCTTGCCAAACAATTCCGCCATGCAGGCGTCGGCGCTGATCCCGCGGGCCAGAGCATGACCATGATCGCGATAGGCAGTGATGATGTAATCATCATTGCGCACCGCCGCGACCGCGCCCACTACTACGGCTTCCTGTCCAATGTAGAGGTGGCAAAAGCCGCCGATTTTCTGCGCCTGATACTGCTGGCTCGCGCGTTCTTCGAAACGCCGAATCAACAGCATCAGCGCGAGCATCTCGACTTCGTCGCGTTGCTCGGGAAGCTGCATTGAATTTTATGCGACGCGAGGCAAAGCAGCGCCAGTCCTCGCCCGGCTGGCTTGTCGCCCGAAGTTCATGCACACCACGAAAAGCAGTGTGAAGAACAAATCACTTACCACGGCGTTACGGAAAAACATCCAGGTCGGCGTTGCACTATATTGTGGAAGCCCGACCGTGAGCGACTGAATCAATCCGGCGAAATTCTTGGCATAACCAGGATCACTCACCCAGGAGAAGGCGTTGGTAACGACGTAGAAGATTGCGGAGCCGAGCAACGAAGCCGGCAGAAGCGTCTTGAGAGAGGCGCGATTTTGCCAGGCCAATCCAAGCAATCCTACAATGGCAAGACCGATGTAATGCCCGGCCATCTGCGCTTGAACCAACGGCGCGTGGTAAATGTAATTCAAAACCAAATCCGAAACGAAAAGGGCGCCAAGCGGCACCGCGAATTTGAATTTCGCCGGGAAATAGGCCGCGCCACAAAGCGCGATTGCCGCCAGAGGCGCGAAGTTCGACAGCCACAACGCCGTCCCGGAATGAATGAGAAAACCGGCCGCAATCCGATAGGCAACGGCCGACAAAATGAGAATAAGCGCGGGAATCATCATTGGAAATCTAGCCGACCTGCCCCAGATGCAAAGGCGATTTCAGCCCGTCTAATCCGGCATCTGAAGGGACCAGAGTCTGTAGGCCAGTCCAGTGATCTCCTCAAAACAGGCGCCGACGCATTTTTTGACAGACTAACAACGCATAGACGCCCGCCGGGCAACTGACCCGTGGACACTTCAATCGCGACAATTAAACTCCACCTCTGGACGAATCGATGAAGGCGATCGTTTTAACCTGTGACCGGTATCGGGCGCTCACCGAACACATGATCCTCAGATATGAAGAGCTTTGGCCGGACCATCCCTTCGTCTTCCGAATTCCCTATCAGAAGCTTGCGGGACCGTCGAACCGTCGCCGCGACTATGTGAAGACTTCGTCGGAGATTCGCGCCACGACTTTGGAATTGCTCGCCGACCTCGACGACAACGAGTGGATTTACTGGTGCGTGGATGACAAATATCCGATCGAGCTCGTCCTTCCAAAAATCCGGACATTCCTAGGCGACACGCAACAATTGGCGGATGCTGATGGAATTCTATTTTGCCGGTGCAAAGCATTACTGCGTCGCGCCGAGGAGACGCTTTTTCCGGTCGAGCGAGCCAATTCGGCGGGTGATATTTACCTGGAGCGGCGGGGATGGAACCAGATCTGGATCCATCAGTTGCTCCGAGTGAAAGTGCTTCGTTATCTTTTCTCGGAAATGCCGGTTGAGATTGCGTCAGCCAAACTGATGGATCACTTGAAAGATGGCATTCCAAAGCCATCCGATCTCAGGTTGTACGTCACCAAAGAGAATTTCGCCGTGTTCGGCGAAAGCACGCACAAAGGGACGATCAACCAAAATTGTTACGACAGTATCGTTAAGACCGACATTGAATTACCAGAATGGTTTCAGCGTCCGAACGGCAAGATCGTGATCAATGGAAAGATCTGACCCGATTTCAATCATCGCGAACTACTCGTAACCGTAACGTCGGAGCGGCTCGTCTAACAACTCTTCCAACCGTTTGGCGGCGGCGCCGCTGACGAATTGCCGCCAGCCGCCAACTTCGCCCCGAAAGATGTGGTTGCCATGAATTTGGGACCTTGGATCGATTTCCTTAAAGCTGCCGAGCTTCTGGGAAATGGCGGCGTTTTTCTCAATTGAAAACTCGGCGATGAGTTGGGATACCTTTTCAGGCGTCACCGTGACCCCGAAAGCTTTCTCAAAAGCAGAGAAGACAAGCGCAGGATTCGAGGCAAACTCTTCGTAACGCAAAGGACAAATCCCGCCGCGGTTAAAATACCGGTCTAACTCTTCAATCCGCTCGAGGCAGGTGGCGCCGAATTTCTCGACTTCTTCGGTTGTCATTCCCCGATCCAGTTTTGTGGGATTACTTCGTCGCCAGAGCGATGCCACTACGTCCCGAAAATCTCGGAATGAAACTGTAGTTTTCACGTGCTGGCGGCAGTAGCGATGGGTTTTGGCAACGCCGGTTGGATAAATACCGCTAATGAGCTGATAAACCAGCGTGCTGCCGGACCGAGGAATGCCATAACAGACCACTTCCAGCTCCGACTCGGGAACATCGTTGAGCTGTTTGTAAAAACCGTTCGGCAGCATTGAGCGAGATTAAGTGGATGGAAGCTGTACCGTATCGGAGGTTTCTTGCTGCCAACGGCGAATTTCTTCAGTGCCGCGGTCAATTATGTTTCCGAATTTGCCGCAATAATAAAGATTACGCTGCTCTGATGGATCCTCGGCCAGATTATAAAGTTCGCATAAGTCGTTGTCTCGCAAACTGAGCTTCCAACCCTCAGTCGTGATTACAGTCCGGGTCGATTCACGAATGGCGCGATTTACCGATCGGGCGGGCGCCAGGGTGGTTCCCGGTTTCAACCGTTTTTCGGTTTTCTTATATGGATTCCATTCGATAAAAACGTTTCGCGGCTGGGCGGTGTCTCCCAAAATCAACGGCATCAAACTTTGGCCAGCCAGCGGGACGACCGGACGTCTTTCCAACAGATCGATCATCGTTGGAACGAAATCGATGTGGCTAACGCGTCCGGTTATCATTTTTCGCGGGCCCCGTGGAATCCTGAGTAACAACGGAACGGACACCGCTTGCTCGTACATTACGCCTTTGCCGAACAGGCCGTGATTGCCTAACAAGTCTCCATGATCGCTGGTGTGGGCGATTACCGTGCGATCCATCAGGTGGGCGTTTTCAAGACAGGCAAGAATCTGTCCGATACTGCGGTCGACTAAAGTGATCAGTCCGTAATATTTTTCCCGCAAACGGACGCAGTCCCCCCGGGTAATCCCGAAACGAAACTGTCGAACGGCTTTGTCCTTTGATGCCTTGTCCTGTTGCCATTCGTGCAGAAGACGATACCGCAAAGGGATCTCCTCCTGTGCCGGCATTGACGTCGAACTATCGAGATCGTTCTCAATCAAATGATGCTCGTCATTAAACGGCCCGTTATAAGGCGAATGCGGTTCAACAAACGATACGACCAGAATGAATGGCTTCCCCGCGTTACGTTTGATGAAATCGCAGGCGTGATGCTGAAGAAAATCCGCCTGCGACAATTCCAACGGCAGATTGCTAATGGTCAGCGCTGAGAACGACTTATTCTTATGGTCCGGTGTTACTCCATTCTTGAGCAAGAATTGGCTGTAATCGCTGGTCCCTTCCACGGAAATCCATTCATGAAATCCGCGCTCGGTCGGGGTTTGATCTCGCAAATGCCATTTTCCGATGTAGCCGGCGTAATAATCATCCCCGCAAAGCTGAGGCAGCGTCGCTATCTTAGGATCAACCGGAAATCCATTGTTCGTGCAACCGGTGGTGTGCGGCCATAAACCTGTCATGAGCGCAGCTCGCGAGGGCGAGCAGACTGGCTGCGTCACATAGGGCCGTTGAAAAACCACCGCCTCTGCGGCCAGCTTGTTCAAATTGGGCGCGTGGACTTTTTTATTTCCATACCACGCCAGAGTGTCGAGCCGTTGCTGGTCCGGAAGAAAAATAACTAGATTGGGAGGCCGTTTAGAAATCTGGGGCTGCGCTGTCATAACCAATCCTGGTGGTTAATGTTGCCAGAACTGCTGTGCGAAGCCAGATGCAACGCAGTACCTATGACCAGACCAGGAGCTGCAGCCAGAGCAACCCAACCGGCAATAGCCAGCTTGGCCGAAACGTTACTTGCGGCTCAGCGCATTCAATCGCGCTTTGCGACGATTTGCTGCGTTGCGGTGAATGACACCGCGCTTAACCGCTTTATCCAGGGCCGAGACGAGCTTGCGAATTTGGTCTGGACTCGGCTTCTCGCTCCCTCTCACGGTTTTCTGAAGCGACCGTAGTCGCGTGCGGACGCCGCGGTTTTGGCCGGACCGGGCGAGCGATTGTCTAGAACGTTTGGCAGCTGATCGTGTGTTAGCCATCTTTCTGAATTGGGCGACGACGGTCGTGCAGACCGCAAAAATGTCAAGGTGTCGATCTCGCCAAGGGCGGGATTGCGATTAAGTGCGCGGCCCCGCGGCGATCTTGACCTGCGAACTCTCTTTGTCCTTATCTTTGTCTTTCCTCAAGCCCGAAGCTGAAGCTGGCGTGTCGAAACCGTAAACTTGAGGATCAGCCAGATTCGAAGATTTCGGGAGGCGGTCATTGAGAATTTCCACCGGCGTGCCGAGTGGTAACTGGTTGTAGAGCGACGCGACATCAACCGATCTCATTCGGATGCAGCCGAAACTGGCTGGACGGCCTAGCAGTTTTTCTTCGTTCGTGCCGTGAATATAAATGCAACGGCTGAAAGCGTGGGAATTGGCCAATTCCAAACCGCGCAACCAAATGATTCGAGTCATCACCGGATCGCGACCGGGAGTGTTGGGTTGAAGAACTTCGCCAGTCCAGCGGCGATTATGAAAAACGGCCCCAATTGGCGCGTGGTCGCCAATTTTCTGCGCGACCTGCAATAATCCAAGCGGCGTGGCCATGCTACCCCATCGGTCACCGAGTCCGTACTTGGAGGTGGAGACGGCGTAAGTAGCGGCGACCACTCCATTTTCCATCAACATCAGTTTCTGATCGCGAATACTGATGATGACGCGAGTATTGAGGGTGGGGGCGGGAATGGTGTTACTGTTGGCGTATGCTGGCGCGATTCCCACAATAAGCGCCAACCCTAGGGCGGAGGAACGAAACATCCGCGCCTTAATACTCACAAAACGCGGATTGTCACGCGATAATTGGCTCAGCCGAGCGGGAGCCGCCGAAGTTGAATTTCGGAGACCACGGTAAGAGCGACGAAAGCGCCACATAAAGGAACCCCGCTTGGAACATGAGCAAAAATGGTACCGACAAGAACTGCCGGTTGCTAAAGGCGTACCAAACGAAGTAGCTGAAATAAATGGCGAACCCAAGCTCCAGGACCGGCAAGGTCGATTTTAAAGCCCGGTACTTGCAAGTCCGCCAGGATTGCGATTTGCGTTCGATCCCATATTTGGGCGTCCGGGTAAAATCAGACTGATGATTAAAGATCGCTTCCAGCACCGCGCGCGCGTTATTGAGCGAAAGACCGATGCCAAGGGCAAGCAAGCACGGCAGGAGCAGCATTTGTTTCATCCAGCTGCGGGGATGGAGTTCGCGTTGAGCGCAAACATAAAATACTGCCACTGAAACAGAAGCGGTCAGAAAAATGGGAATGTCGATCAAAAGCGTCCGGACCCAGCCGCTTTGCGGGCCGCCGGTCGACGGATGCAACAGGACACACAAACAAGCCAGCAACAAATAGGCAAAGTTTGAAACCAAATGGCCGGTCGCTTCTGCTTTGATCGCAAACGGGAGTTTGCTTCGCCAAATGCTGGGCAAAAGCTTTTTGCAGGTCTGGATCGAACCTTTGGTCCAGCGATGCTGCTGAGACTTAAATCCATTCATGTCGACTGGCAGTTCCGCCGGCGTCACCACGTCCGGTAGAAAAATGAATTTCCAGCCGGCCAGTTGCGCCCGATAGCTTAGGTCCAGGTCTTCACAAAGCGTATCGTGCTGCCAACCGCCCGCTTGTTGGATACATGACTTGCGCCATAACCCCGCGGTGCCGTTGAAATTGAAAAAGCGCCCGCTCCTGCTCCGGGCGGTTTGCTCGAGCACCAGGTGTCCATCCAGAAACATGGCCTGAACTCGGGTGAGCAAAGAATAACCGCGATTCAAATGGCCCCATCGCGTTTGAATCATGCCGACCTTCGGGTCCGTGAAAAAGTGAACCGTCCGCTGGAGCAAATCACGGGGCGCGACAAAGTCGGCGTCAAGAATACAGACAAATTCGCCGGCGGCCGATTCCAGGCCTCCGGCAAGCGCTCCAGCCTTGAACCCGGTGCGGTCGACTCGATGAATCAGTTGAACTTCGTAACCGCGTCCGCGCAATTCCTCCACGCAGGAAGCGGTAACTTCTCGCGTTTCATCGGTCGAATCGTCCAACACCTGGATTTGAAGTAAATGCTTCGGGTAGTCCAGCTCGCTAACTGAACGAAGAAGGCGCTCTACTACGTAGAGTTCATTAAAAATGGGCAATTGAACTGTGACTTTTGGAAGGGTTTCGAACTTCCCGGCCGGGACCGAGGCCCGTTTGCGGTTCTTCAGAAAGAGATAAATGATGAAATACCGGTGTATTCCATAAGCCGACAGACCGATCAGTACCGCGAGGTAACACGCCGTCCAAATCAGATAACCCAGGCTTCCTTGCATAAGGTGAGCTGCCAGTATTAGACAGCAGCGCATGATGGCGTTTCCCTCGCAGGCGTCAAATCAAAAATGGAGCACTTGCCTCGTAAAAACGTCCAAATATTCATGCAAAATCCGTTCGGCGGCGCTGGGTTGTTTGGCCCTGATTTTCGCTACGATCTGCCACCAACTCAATGCCGAGGAACCGCCTTCTGGGGAAGAGCACGAACTTGAAGAACTGGGTGTAAATCGCTATACCGCGCCGTCGATCGCACAGATTTTTAAGCAGCTTGACGAGCTTAAGCCGCTGCCGTTCGATCAGCTGAAACGTGACCCAGCTGAAGTTGCAGGGGCAAGCCGCCAACAGAAGGCCCTTCTCTTCGGTCAGTTGATCGGTGACGGTTTTCTCCTGGTTGAGTCAGAACGCAAGAATTTGGTTGAGGATTTTGGTCGCGTTTTGATCCAGCATGCCCGCGCTCTTGGAGTCGGTGACCGGGTAATGCGGCACAGCGCCAGTCTGACCGAACTTGGCCGGCGTGGGGATTGGCCGCGAATGCGGCAGGAGTTGATCACCACCCAAACCGACGTGGAGCAAGCAATGGTCGACCTTCGAGACGAGAAGATGGCGCACCTAATCAGCCTCGGCGGATGGTTGCGCGGTCTGGAGATTTGCGCTGTTACCGTGGAGATGGATTTTTCAAAGAAGCGGGCGGCGGTTCTCGCCCGGCCGGAATTGGCAAATTATTTTGCGAGCGAATTGAAAACTCTGCCTCCGACGCTGGCTGAAGCGCCACTATTTGGGAAGATCCGAGGGGGACTCACCGCCCTTCAACCGCTCCTCAACAAAAAACCGGAAACGCTTTCGCGCGCCGACGTCACAGCTATTCGGACCCAGGCGAACGAGTTGAATGATTTAATTCGAAACGCCCGATAAATCGGTCTTTCGAGGGCAAGCGCCCTGCTGCCAATATGCTATCTTTTCTACCCCACCGGTATGCCTTTGAGATACCTTCTGAAGAAGACCCGGCACAATCGGCTCGAACGTTTCAATATCGTCATCTCGATCCTGTTGGCGGGATGGATTCCCTCGATTCTGACCGTCGTTGTTTCCTACTCGATTCTGAGTCGCACCCTCGAAACCAGCATTCTCAAAGACCGTCAGACCTTCGTTCAACTGATCGCCCGGCTGGTCGGCGATGATCTCAGCCGAACGGGCGGAATTATCGATTATTATCAAACCTCCCCCGAAGTGACGCGGATTTTGAATTCGGGAAATCCGCAATTTGCAGCCCAGCAGTGGCTCGGAACGACGTTCTATTCGCACCCGCGGATCGACGGAATGTTTTTCACAGGGCGGGATGGCCGACTGGTTGCTTCAATCCCTTACGTCCCGACCCTGGTTGGAAAGGATATAGATTCAAATTTGTGGCGTGCCCAGGCGGCTAACGTTGCCGGCGCCTATGTATCAACGGTTCATCCGCGATTTTCCGACAAACGGCCGGTCACCGATGTGGTTGGCGCGATCCGCGCCCCCGACAAGACCATCATCGGTTATCTCGGCGTCTCCGTCCTGGTCGAACGAATTGGACGACGCCTGGCGACCATCCAGTTTGCCGAGCAATCGATTTGTCAGGTTGTGGATCAAGAAGGTCGGCCCCTCTTCACCAACGATTTCCGGCCTAATGACGGAACAACGGTATCGCGGGATTCCATGTTACCGCCGGAAATCTCCGAGAGGAAAAACGGACACCTCGAAAGGGGCGAAAATCTCTACTCCTTCGCTCCGGTCGAGACGACTGGCTGGACGGTCGTAGTAAAGCAACCGAAAGCGATCGCTTACAAACCGTTGCGAGATCTCCTGGAACGGATGGCCATCCTGAGTGGATGGCTCATTCTCGCGATATCGATCTTCGCCTGGTTTGGCGGAAGATTTTACCGTCGGCAAACTGAAGCAGCTCGCCGAATTGAGCGGGAAGTAATCTTCAACGAAAAAATTCTGGCGAACATGCCGGTCGGAATCGCGTTCGTCGATCCAACGACCCACAAATTTTTACAAGCAAACGAAGCGTTCATCCAAATGTCTCAACGTCTGGGCGGTCTGTCTCCGCGAAGCGAAATTATCGGATCGAGTTACGCAGAGGTTAAAATTGCGCCTCTTGACGCGCTCGAACGCGTGCTCTCATTCGGGACACCGTTCCAATTGGTCGAGCAGCCGTTTCAAGATGAAGGTGGTATGACCCATTTCGTCAACGTGACGCTGCTAAGATTGCAGGCCGCCGATCAAACGATCCAAGGTGTGCTCTACCTCGTAGAAGACAGAACACGCGACGTGACGTTGCGACACGAGCTGATCAACGCTAACGCGGCGAAAGACCAATTTCTCGCCCTCCTCTCCCACGAACTTCGGAATCCGCTCTCACCGGTCATCGCCATGGTCAGCGAGCTGGAAGCTTCTACTCCGCGGTCGGCGAAGTTGTGGCGGGCGCTTGAAGTGATCCGGCGAAATGTCGAGCTTGAAGCGCGCTTGATTGACGACTTACTCGACGTCACCCGAATTGCCAAAGGCAAGTTGCAGCTGACCCTCGAAGTCGTCGACGTGCACGAAATTCTCAGGCGCGCTTATGAGATTTGTCGCGACGATATTGACCGGAAAACGATTGAGACAAAGTTCGAGCTGAAGGCCGATGATGTTCACGTTGAAGGCGACCCGGCGAGATTGCAGCAGATCTTTTGGAATCTGATTAAGAACAGCGTCAAATTCACTCCCGCCGGCGGGCGGGTGTCCATTGCGACCTCAAATTCCTCCGCCGGTGTAATCGAAATCCGCGTCAGTGACACCGGAATCGGCATCGAATCGGACAAGATCGACAAAATCTTTAATGCTTTCGAGCAGGGACAAACTTCCATTACTCGCCGGTTTGGCGGGCTCGGCTTGGGTCTCGCGATTTCCAAGGCAATGGTCGACGCCCACCGCGGTAATATCCGAGTCGAAAGCGCGGGCAAGGATCAAGGCGCTACTTTTATTGTTGAATTGAAAACGGTGATGGCGCCGGCGGCGACAAACGGAACCGACCACGAAGAGACCGAATCCGAGTTAGTGGACTCACATTCACGAAAGCATCGCCTGCTTTTGGTCGACGATCACATCGACACCTGCACCGGCATGAAAATGATGCTGGAACGGCGTGGTTACGATATCAGCGTGGCCCATTCAGCCGACCAGGCGGTGCAAAAGGCGAGCTCGGAAGATTTTGATCTGCTAATCAGCGACATTGGTCTGCCGGACCGCGATGGCTACGAATTGATGAGCGAATTACGCAAAAGTAAGGGCGTTCCCGGAATTGCGCTGAGCGGCTTCGGGGCCGAGGCAGACGTCAGTAAAGCGCGAGATGCCGGATTTTCCGAACATCTCACCAAGCCAATCAATTTTGAGCGGTTGGAGGAAGCCATCCGCCGCCTTCTCGAATCCAAATCATAACATCGCAGCGCATTGGCGTGCGATGATATTGGTCCCGTAGAGGTTTATTACCCGCCGCTTCGCGCTCCGGCCGGCGTTGGTTTCTTGGACGCGGCATCTTTCAGTTCGCGGGAGAGCTTTTCCACTCTCTGCCGCATTACTTTGCCGGCCTTGAACTTCACCGTCGCGCGCGATGGAATCACAAAACTGCTGCCAGGTTGATTTGGATTTCGGCCAACTCGAGGTTTGGTCAGCCGCGGCTGGAAGATCCCGAAGTTGCGCAGCTCCACCGGAACGTTGCTGGCCAGGCTGTCGGTGATCTTGTCGAGGGTTTTCTGGACAATGTCGAAGACCTGGTGCTGGACCATTCCCGTTTGGTTGCTGATCGCAACTACGATGTCGCGTTTGGTAAGCTTTGCCATACTTCTAAACAGGAATCGTCCCTCAACCCACAATCGGTGGCATGATTGCGGAAGAAAAGTAAATTCTTTGGGCTCAACCCTCTAGGCTCCGCCGGGGCTGGTCAATGGGCCGTTGCGGGACGCCGAAAGAACCGGGTTTTGAGTTGATTCCAATAGTACTCGACCATCGATTGCTCAGCCAATTCCTTGCGTCGCCCTTTGAGCTGACCTTGCATGAGACCAAGCTTGGTAAACGCGGCGTTCCAATCCGTCTCCAACCGGCGGATCTCGTCGCTCGGCAGATCCCGCACTCCGCGAACCGACACCCCCCTCTGCAACACACTCATCGCTTTACCAGACACCTCGGCGACGATGTTCAACTCGCGAAGGATGTACTCGGTCTCCTGCAGCAGGTTGCTCCGAATCTCGGTGAACTGGCGTTCCTGCTCCGAAGAGATAATCGGTTTGGCCTTATCGAGACCGTAAGTGATCAGGTCGTGAAGCCTTTTCCAGTTATCCAACTGGATGCTGACCAGACGTAACTTGGTTTCGAGTTGTTTGTTGCGCATTGGAACGAAATTCTTAGACGCTTACCAATTCGAGCGTCTCATCCAGCTTCTGCAAATTGTCGATGAGCAGATGCGCCCACGGCCGGTTCACAGTTTGTTCCTGGCTAATAATTCCTTCTTCAAAATAGAAGCGCCCCTGACGCCACCGGAAAACCTCGGCCACCGCGGCTTCTCCTTCCAGGGAACCAAAAACCGCGTGGCGGACAGAACCTTGCTGCAGATAGATCTCGCTGTTTCCCCGGCTCGATTTGAAAGTGAAACGTCCGCTTCGCTGGCTCAAGCAGCTCATTTGCAGAATTTCGGCCGCGGAAAATTGGTTCAAATTGCCGATCAACGAATGGCACGGGTCGATACCTTCGGCGGCGGTTCCGGGATGGGAATCGAGTGATCGAACAAACTTGTGCAGGTTCGCCCGTAAGCCTTGTTCGGTTCGAGGGAGCCAGACCAGTTCAATGTTTTGTTCTTCGGCCAGCGCTTTGATTTCGGCAGCTAATCGATTTTGGAGCAAGCAGGCGATTCTCAAAGATGGAAAATGCTGACGGATGTTCGTAGCCTGCTCGACGATCAAAGCCGGCTCGCCCTCGAGGATGCAGCCATCAAAATTTTCTCCAAGCAGGGCCATAATTGCTTCAGACAGAGTGCGGACAATTTGAACCTCCAAGTCGGCGTTCTCGTCGAGAAGGGCGAGGGCCCGGTCTTGGAAAACGGGGTCGGGATTTAAAGCCAGCAGTCTAGTTTCCACAATTGCCAAATCAGGTCTAACCCCTAAAGAGCAGGAATCTTGCCTCGCCGGCCGCCTACCCGAGCCTACGACCGGCCCCATTTCTCGCGGGCTGGTGGTTCGGCAAAGTGCTCGGGCGCAACCGCATGCGCCGTTCGAAAGTGGGTTTTCGCGAGTCGCCGCAACAGCTCGGGTCCGCCGGATTCTACGATCTTCTGTGCCGTCGCCTTAACCGCCGGGGAAGCACCCCGTTCCAACCGCATTCCGAGCTTCTTCCCCTCCCGCTCCAGCCAGTCAATAAAACCCTCGCGGGCAAGGATCGACGCCGCCGCCACTGCAATGTCCGATTCGGCGCGGGGCCGTTGTTGGATTTGGATTTTTTGCCCATGCCGAAAGAGTGACTGCTCGATCAATCGCGCATCGGCGAACTGGTCCGAAAGAGAACGCGGACAATCCGGTTTTTTTCCCAACAAATTCTCGATAACGCGAGCGTGGCCCCAGGCCAAAAGCTTGTTCAAGTTGCCAAACTTCTCATAGAGCTCGTTGTATTTGGCGGGTCCAATCAGAACGACATCGTGCAACCCCATCGATGTCTTTCGAATCGTATCCGCTATCGCCCGGATACGCGCGTCGGAACTGATTCGTTTGCTGTCCTGAACCCCGCTCTCCATCAACCTGCGAGCGATTCCGCGATCAACGTACACGCCGGCAATTACCAGCGGACCGAAAAAATCTCCTTTCCCGCTTTCGTCGACGCCGAAATGCGGCTCGAACATTTCCGGCGAATGGACTTCTTCATAACCAAGTTTCGCCTCGCCCAAAATTTTCGGCTCGAGCTCAAACTGAACGAACTCCTCCACGCCTTTGCCCTGGATCAACACCTTGGGACCTTTCTCGTAAGCGGCTACGCTCAGTTTGTTCTTTTGGCCGAAGAACAACGTGTATTGTTTGGCCGAAAATTCGAAGCCGAGCTCCTCGAGCAACGCGCGAAGTTTTATCGCCTGATCATTTGTCAGCGCGTGCGTGTAAGAATTCACGGTCGCCACACCTTCTTGTCATTCCGAGCGAAGTCGAGGAATCTCTTACTATTTCTGACCGGAAAATCTAGAGATGTGTGGACGTCGCTCAACATGAAGAAAGAAGAAGCGTTTCGTCGCCCATTTCGCCGCCCATTGCTCCGCTGGTACTCGAGGCACGGCCGCGATCTTCCCTGGCGCCGGACGCGGAATCCCTACGCGATTCTTGTTTCCGAATTCATGCTTCAACAAACCCAGGTGGCCACCGTTCTGCCCTATTATAAAGCGTGGCTCCGGCGATTCCCCACCTTTGCCGCGCTAGCCGCCGCCTCTGAAAACGACGTTCTCCACGCCTGGCAAGGACTGGGTTACTACGCCCGGGCTCGAAACCTTCATTCCGCGGCGAAGATGATTACCGGCAGAAATCGCGGACGGTTTCCGCGAGCAATTGGCGAGATGGAGAAACTTCCGGGCATTGGCAAATATACGGCCCACGCGATTGCGACATTCGCTTTCGATCAGGCCGTGCCGATCGTCGAAGCCAACGTCTCGCGGGTGTTGAGCCGTGTCTTCGATGTGCGCAAACCGGTTGACTCGACAGGCGGACGCAATGTTCTATGGAATCACGCAAGTGCGCTGATCCCGGACAAATCGGCGGCGGCCTTCAATTCCGCCCTGCTCGATCTGGGTGCGTTGATCTGCCTTCCTCGCAAACCGAAGTGCGGGATTTGTCCGGTCAAGGATGTGTGCTGCGCTAAAGATCCCGAGCTACTGCCAGTCAAGCGCCCGCGTCCTCACCCAAAGCGGTTAACCGAGCAGCATGCCTTCGTTGTAAAAAAGCGGAGAATTCTTCTGCAATCGGCCCAACGTCGCTGGCGCGGAATGTGGATCCTTCCACAACTTGACGATAAAACGCGCAACGGCCCAATTTACCAGGCTCCGTTCCCGTTCACGAATCACCAGATCACTTTGCAGGTTTTTCAGGATATTTGCCCCAAACCAACCGGCCGTCGGACCCGTTGGTTTAGCCGGCGCGCGTTACGCTCGATCCCGATTCCGTCTCCGCACCGGCGGGCGATTGAACAACTCCTGCGAACGCCTAACTTCGCGGGTGGGTAAAATCGAGACGCTTCCCGACATTCATGGGCACTTCGGGCCTTATGGGGGAATGTTTGTACCGGAGACGCTCATGTCAGCGCTCCATGATTTGGCCGCGGAGTACCAGCGCGCAAAAAACGATCCCGCGTTTCAAAACGAATTGTCCCGCCTGCTCCGTGATTTCGCCGGGCGGCCGACTCCACTTTATTTCGCCGAACGCCTGACCAACCGGCTGGGCGGCCCGAAGATTTATCTCAAACGCGAAGACCTCCTCCATACCGGCGCGCACAAAATCAACAACGCCCTCGGACAGATTCTCCTCGCTCAACGCATGGGCAAACGGCGCATCATCGCGGAAACCGGCGCCGGTCAGCATGGCGTCGCCACCGCGACAGTCTCGGCCCGGTTCGGGTGCGAATGCGTCATTTACATGGGTCAGGTGGATATGGAACGGCAGGCCCTCAATGTCGCGCGGATGAGATTCCTTGGTGCCAAGGTCGTCCCGGTCACGGCCGGGCAGGCTACGCTAAAGGAGGCGATCAACGAGGCGATGCGGGACTGGGTCACCAACGTCCGCACTACTCATTATATATTAGGGTCCGTCCTCGGCTCCCACCCCTACCCGATGATGGTACGGGATTTTCAGGCCGTAATCGGCGCCGAAGCCCGCGGTCAGATTTTAGAGCGAGAGGAACGGCTTCCCAATTTGCTCATCGCCTGCGTCGGCGGCGGCAGCAATGCCATCGGCTTGTTCCACCCATTTCTGGAAGATCGAGACGTACGAATGGTTGGAGTTGAGGCCGGCGGCGAAGGGATCCAAAGCGGTAAACACGCCGCGCGGTTCCAAGGTGGACGGCTGGGAGTTTTGCAGGGAACCAAGACCTATCTCCTCGCAAATGAGGAAGGCCAGATCGAACTGACCCATTCCGTGTCTGCCGGCCTCGATTATGCCGCTGTCGGTCCGGAACATTCGTACTTACGCGATCTCGCCCGGGTACAATATACTTACGCGACCGATGATGATGCTCTCAATGCATTTAAGTTTCTTTCCCAAACCGAAGGGATTATTCCAGCCCTCGAGACAGCGCACGCCATCGCTTATCTGGTAAAACACGCGCCGAAGATGAAACGAAATGAAATCGTCATCGTCAATTGCTCCGGCCGTGGAGACAAGGATGTCGACCAGGCAGCGACGGCATTTGGCATGAAGGAGAAATCGAAATGAGATCGATGACCGGCTACGGTCATGGGGAAACCGATTACAACGGGGTCAAATTCACCGTTGAACTCAATTCGGTGAATCGTAAGCAAAGCGACATCGTCATTAACTTGCCTCGCGACTTGATTTCGCTGGAGCCGCAGATCCGGCAAACCATCAATGAAGATATTTCGCGCGGCCGAACCAACGTTGTCGTTAGCTATCACAACGGGGCGGGAGCGCCGCGGCAGTTGGCCCTGGATGTGGATCTTGCCCGTTCCTACCACGATGCGATGCGGGCGCTGCAAAAGGAATTGAACGCCCCCGGCGAAATCACGATTAATGCCATCTTGCAAGCGCCCGGCGTGATGCGCCCGCCCGAAGAATCATTTGATTCGGCTGCAGCCTGGCCGGCGATCGAACGCGCCCTTCGAGCCGCGCTCAATCAATTGGTCAAAATGCGCGAACGTGAGGGGAAACATTTGGCCAAAGACTTGATCCACCGGCTCAAAGCAATGCGAAAACAAATCAAGGACATCAGGAGTTTGCACCCGGATGTTGTCAAAAAATATAAGACTGCGTTGTTGGAACGGATTCAAAAAGCCGGCCTGCCGATCGGGGCCGACGACGAACGCCTGGTGAAGGAAATCTCCTTCTTCGCCGACCGCTCCGATGTTTCCGAGGAACTGACTCGGGTTGAAAGTCACCTGGCCGAGTTTGCCCATCATCTTCGCCGCCAGGAACCAGTCGGCCGCACTTTAGAGTTCATCACCCAGGAAATCTTTCGGGAACTGAATACCCTTGGCGCCAAAGCCAACGACGCCGGCATTTCGCAACGCGTCGTCGCCTGCAAGGCTGAACTCGAGAAAATTCGCGAGCAAATCCAAAACCTTGAGTAGTCGATTCACGCGCAACGGAATTTTGTTCGTGCTTTCCGCTCCGTCCGGAGCCGGAAAGACAACTCTGTTGGATGCAGTCCGGCAAACTTCCGAGTTCGTTTATTTGGTATCATGCACAACCCGACCCCCGCGAGCTGGAGAAGTGGAAGGTGAAGACTACCGATTCTTGTCGGAGGCGGAGTTTGAGGCGCGGGTCAAGGCAGATGAATTCTTGGAGCATGCTACCGTCCACGGCTACCGATACGGAACGCTCCTGAAACCGATTGCGGAAAATTTGCGGAACGGTCGCGATGTTTTGATTGATATCGATACCCAGGGAGCCACCACTATCCGTAGTTGCCAAGACGAATCGATCCGCAAAGCGCTCGCTGATATTTTTCTTATGCCACCCAATGTGGAAGAACTGCGTCGCCGCCTGACCAAACGCGGCACCGAGACAGCGTCGCAAATCGAGACAAGGCTAGCCAACGCGATCCGCGAAATGGAACTCTGGCCCCACTATCGTTATACGATCATTAGCCGCACCACTGAAGAGGACCTGGAGAAATTTCGACACATCATGAATGCCGAGCGATATTTGAGCCGGCGGCTGATTCAAAAGGCATGAAGAAGAATTCCAATCGCCAATCGGAGCGAAATGCGTCCGGCAAAGTCGTTCGAATCCGCGGCGACAGCAAAACCGTCGTCCTCGGCGTGACCGGTTCAATTGCAGCTTACAAATCTGCTGAGCTGGCAAGTTTGCTCGTAAAACAAGGTCATCAGGTCTTTGCCGTTATGACCCAGGATGCGGCCGAGTTCATCACCCCTCTGACTTTGCAGACGCTTTCCAAGAACCCGGTGATGACGAGCTTCTTTGACGAAAAGGAAAACTGGCGGCCGGGACACATCGAACTGGCTGATCGGGCAAATCTTCTTTTGATCGCGCCGGCGACGGCAAACCTGATTGCCGAGCTCGCCCACGGTTTGGCCGGTCATCCACTGGCCGCGATTGCCCTGGCCACCCGCGCTCCGATTTTGATTGCGCCGGCCATGAACGGAAAAATGTGGTCGCATCCGGCGACGGTTCAGAACGTCGCGGCGCTGAAGTCACGCGGTGTCGAATTCATCGGACCGGAAGAGGGAATGCTGGCCTGCGGCTACGAAGGGCTCGGCCGGCTTTGGAAGGTCGAAGATATTGCCTTCCGCGCGGAATTTTTGCTCGCGCGTCAGGAAAATCTTATCGCGTGAGATTTTTAATCACGGCCGGGCCGACCCGTGAGGCGCTCGATCCAGTCCGTTATATCTCCAATCGTTCATCCGGCAAAATGGGCTATGCGATTGCCGAAGCAGCAATCGAAGCGGGTCACAACGTCGTGTTGATCTCCGGGCCGGTGAATCTCAATCCTCCGGACGCCGCAAACCTGGTCTCGATTTCGACAAGTGACGAAATGTTCGAGGCGGTGGAGCAGCACAGCGGCGAGTGTGATGTCGTGGTGATGTCGGCCGCGGTTGCCGATTATAAACCGGCAACTGTCTCCAAGGAGAAGATCAAAAAATCAGGCGCCAGTCGTTCGCTCCCCCTGGCTCCGACGCGTGACATCCTGGCCTCATTACCGCGAGAACGGAAGTTTCTTGTCGTTGGTTTCGCTGCTGAAACTCAAAACATCGAAGCGAACGCGCTTAAGAAACTTCACGAAAAAAATTGTGACGTAATTGTTGCTAACGACGCGCGGATCGCAATGGAGAGCGATGAAAATGAAGTCCTGGTTTTGTTTCGTAACGGCAAAAAACAGAAAATTTCACGTGCGCCGAAGAGAATTATCGCGCGCGAGCTCATAAAAATATTTGAAAATGTTTGTGAAAAAGGTTTGACAAAGAAAATCACGTGATGAATTCATCCGGTAAGTGAAGTCATTCCACTCTTCACCGATTTCCGCGAAAGCGGATTGAAAGGGGGGAATAGAAGTCGATGGCAAAGAAAAAAAGGAAAGCAGCAAAACGTAAAGCGAAGAAAAGAAAAAGGCATTAAGCACTTCGCCTAACTAACGGCTTCGAAAAATCTTTCGAAGTCACAACCCCAAACTTCAACCCGGGAGGAGAACTTGTTTTCCTCCCGGTTTTTTTTGGTTGGGGAGTTGAGACGTTGAAGAGTTGAGAAGAAGGTGCTGTCATCTCAACCACTCAACTCCTCAACCGCTCAACCTCTTCATGAAGCATTATCTCGACGCCGCCGAGGACGCCGCCCGCAAGGCTGGCGAATCGCTTCGGAAGAATTTTCATCGGTCCCAGCACGTCAACGCTGCCCTTGCCCACGACATTAAGTTGGCGATCGACGTCCAAACCCAGGAACTCATCACCAAGACCCTGCTCAAACAATTTCCCGAACACGCGCTTTACGGAGAGGAAGGAATCGTCGGCGACCAATCAAGCGAGCACCAATGGGTCGTCGACCCGCTCGACGGCACCGTGAACTATTTTTATCGAATCCCGCACTTTTGCGTTTCGATCGCGCTCCGATGGAAAGGCGAAATCATCGTCGGGGTAATTTACGATCCCATGCGCGATGAAATGTGGAGTACCCAAAAAGGAGAAAAACCGCGTTTGAACGGCCAACATTTTACAGTCAGCGATCGCAGCGAATTAGCTGAAGCCGTCATTTCGGTTGGCCTCGCTAAAACTGACAAATCTATCGATTCCAATCTCCCGCTGTTCGAGGCCATGCTCCATCGCGTTCGCAAATGCCGCGTGCTGGGCAGCGCCGCGCTCGATATGGCTTACGTGGCCTGCGGCCGCCTCGATGCTTATATCGAGCGTGGAATTAGTTTGTGGGACATCGCCGCGGGATGGATTTTAGTGGAAACTGCCGGCGGCAAGGTCGATTTGCGCCCACGCAAAGACATGAAAGACAAATATTCCATCGTCGCATCTAACGGCGTGATCGATTTAAAACTGTGAGCACAACGCGTTGCGGAATCGGTTACGACATTCATCGGCTCAGCCAGAATCGGAAATTAATTCTGGGCGGTGTTGAAATTCCTTACCTTCTTGGCCTGGAAGGGCATTCGGATGCGGACGTGTTGTCGCACGCGATTGCCGACGCACTCCTCGGGGCCATCTGCGCCGGCGACATCGGCCAGCATTTCCCCAATACCGATGAATCAATTCGCGGCATCAGTAGCGTCGAGATTTTGAAGCGGGTCAGCCAGATCCTCGCCCAACAGAAGGCTCAGATCGTGAATATCGACGCTACTGTAATCGCTGAAGCGCCCAAACTCGGACCTTATATCCCTGAAATGCAAAAGCGGCTCGCCGCTGCGATCAGAGTTTCCGATTCGCGGATTGGCATCAAAGCGACCACAAACGAGCGGCTCGGTCCGATTGGACGGGGCGAGGGAATTTCCGCAATGGCAGTGGCGACGGTTGAAATGGAGTAGCCTGCATTTGTCATTCCGGGCGAAGTCGAGGAATCTCTGATTATTGTCTGCTTTTTAAACTCAGAAATATCTAGAGATGTCTCGACTCCGCTCGACATGACAAAATAGATGCCGCTTCGCTTCTTTAACACCTACTCCCGCAAAATTGAGGAATTCGCTCCGCGCCAGGATCGGGAGGTCGCAATGTACACCTGCGGGCCCACCGTTTATAGCCGAGCCCATATTGGCAATTTCCGAGCCTATATTTTCGAGGATTTGCTTCAACGCCATCTGGAAGCGCGGGGGTTAAAAGTTCACCGAGTGATGAACCTCACTGACGTCGACGACAAAACCATCCGTGGAGCTCGCGAAGCGGAGATTCCGCTCCAAAAATTCACCCGGCAATTCAAAGACGCGTTCTTTGAAGACGCAGCGAAGTTGCGAATTAAATCCGCTAACGAATATCCCGCTGCCACTGATTTGCGCTACATCGAAAGGATGATCGCCATGATCAACGCGCTCATATCCAGGGGACTCGCGTATCAGGCCGACGACAAATCTGTTTATTATCGGATCAACAAGTTTCCGAATTACGGAAAGCTGGCCCATCTCGATCTGGCCGAGCTCAAACCAACGGGGCGCGTCAGTCACGACGAGTATGACAAAGAGCACGTCGGCGATTTTGCGCTCTGGAAAGCGTGGGATGAAGACGATGGCGACGTAAAATGGGATTCGCCATGGGGGCCAGGCCGGCCCGGTTGGCACATTGAGTGCAGCGCGATGGCGACGGCGCTACTCGGCGATCAGATTGATATCCATTGTGGTGGAGTCGACAATATCTTCCCGCATCACGAAGCGGAGATCGCGCAGAGCGAAGGTGTGACCGGAAAGAAGTTTGTGAACTACTGGCTGCATTGCGCCCATCTTTTGGTCGACGGTCAGAAAATGGCGAAATCGCTCGGGAATTTTTACACCGTGCCGGACGTGATCGAGAAAGGTTACACCGGCCGGGAAATTCGTTACGCCCTGATGCGCGTTCACTACCGGACCCAACTAAACTTTACTTGGGACGGAATGAAAGAAGCGCGTGAATCCTTGGGCCGGATTGATGATTGGCTTGGACGACTGCGACAATGCGCCGGCGATGCAAAATCCAAGACCGAAAGCGAAATTGGCCGTAACTTCGAAGACGCGCTCGACGACGATCTCAACATCTCTGCCGCGCTTGGATTCTTGTTCGAGACCATTCGCGAAACGAATCGGGCGATGGATGAAAACAAACTCCAGGCCAAGACAGCGGCTGACTGGCTGGATTGGTGGAACCGCATCAACCAGACGCTTGATTTCGAGGGCGGCGAAACTGAAATCCCTGCGGAGGTCAAAATGCTGGCCGAGGCGAGGCTGCAAGCGAGGCTTGCAAAAGATTTTCGAAAAAGCGATGAATTGCGCGACCAATTGAATGCGCTCGGCTGGGAAGCGCGCGACACCAAGGACGGCCAGAAGATTACGCGACGCGCCGGCGCTTAAATCCTGATGTTTGCGCCCGCACAACTGCTCAGCCTCGAACACACGGCCCATCCGAAGCTGTTCGAAGACCAGCAATACGTTTGGAACGCACTCAAACAGATCGCGAGCTATTTACAGTTTCGATTGAAACCGGCGGTCCTGGGCGATTTGATTGGCCGCCCCTTCATTAGCGCAAATGTCTTTGTCGGCCGCGGAACGGTGGTCGAGCAAGGAGCAGTATTGAAGGGACCGGCGTGGATTGGCGAGAATTGCCAAATTCGAAGTGGTTGTTACGTCCGCGAGAACGTTGTTGTCGGCAACGGCGTCGTCATGGGCAACTCCTGCGAGTTCAAGAACAGCATCATCTTCGACGAAGCCCAGGTGCCGCATTTCAATTACGTCGGCGATTCGATTCTTGGATTCAAAGCTCACCTCGGCGCCGGCGTGATTCTGTCGAACGTGAAACTCGATCATTCGGAAATCGCGGTCGCGGCGAAGGAAGGGAACATCGCAACCGGCCTCACAAAATTTGGCGCAATCGTCGGCGATCGAACTGAGATTGGATGTAACGCGGTGATTAATCCCGGCTCGGTTATCGGCCGTGATTGCCTCATTTACCCAAATACAAATTTCCGCGGCGTTTTACCCGACGGCTGTGTGGCGAAATTGCGTCAGGAAATCCAAATCTTGGAACGACACACCCATAAGAAATAAGACGCCGGGCACTTCCCCGATAGAAGTTTCGCGCTAGATTCGGCATCGTTCAGGATGGGTGACAGAGCGGTCTATTGTGCACGCCTGGAAAGCGTGTGTACCGCAAGGTACCGGGGGTTCGAATCCCCCCCCATCCGCCATCAGTGGTGGGGTGGGTTTTTGACCCAATTCTCGGTTTTTCCTAAGAGCTCTACGGTCGTGAGGAAAGCAGAACTTTTGCGTCAACCTCACAACTCCAAACGGCGAAAAAGCTCGTCCAGCGGCAGTTGGATCCCGATAAAGAACTCGCCAAAGTCGGCATATTCCGCACTCACGGGATCGAAGCGCATTTCGTAAACGATCGATTTGATCTGGAAAGTATCGCGCGCGAACAAGGTGACCCCCCACTCCGCGTCATCGAGTCCAGCGGACCCGGTAATGAGCTGTTTCACTTTGCCGGCATATTGACGCCCGACATTGGCATGACCTTTCATAAGCTTGCGGCGCTCCTCGAAAGGCAACGCATACCAGTTACGGTGTTCGCCCCGGCGCTTGGTCATATTATAGAAACAAACCACCGGCCAGTCGGGCAGCGTGGGATAAACCCGCTCGTGACGGTAATGTTTCATTCGGTCACGAAATGTCGCGATGGCCGCCTTGAGTTTCCCCGGGTCTTTCCTTGTATCTGCATCTAAACTCGCGGTGTACTCGTCGTCCGTCGTGACGTACTCGCTTTCTTCAGTCAACGACAAGTAACTGTAGACCGGGGTGAGGACGTCAGGGCCGAGCGAGAGCGAAAGCTGTTTCTCGATCCGATTCGCGTTTTGCAGATCAGGTGTAACCAACATGAAGCCGATATCGGCTTTGGGAGTCACGACGCCGAGCGTCACCAGTTGGGTCGAATCCATAGCCCTGACTTCCTGCACCAGCTTGCTCAGGTTCGTTTTAGCCGCGTTCTGCTCCTCGCATCCGAGCAAATTCCATTGGCCTTGCTCAACTTGATAAAACAGATGCAGGCAATGCCAGCCCTGCTCGGGGATCAGGGTAGCGCTTTTATCGGTCACGGTCGGTAGTTTCCCACCCCGCGAATTGCGGTCAAGCTGGTAGGGCGGTTCGCTGAACTGCCCGCGATCGCAGTCCGGCTCGGACCGATTGGGGTTAATCGCCTACCCTCACCGCGGTGCCGTCTGCGCGCTCGGCAAATGTTCCATGCAATACTCTTCACCGTCCCGTGCGACTCTGAATTCAAGATCGGGGTCGGTTAATTCGCTTCGTCCACACGTCTTGCAGGTATGAAGCGGTTCCTTGATGGCATTTCGCACGTCAGATTCAAATCGCTGACGACGGTCCGAAACAGTTCGCCGGTGCCGCGCTTGGTGAACGATCTCAGGCCCAAAAAAGATCAGGTAGTTCGCAAGCGCGGCGATCACCGCCGCGCGGTAGGAATTCGTGCCCATGAAAAATCCAACAATCACCAGCGCGCCATAAATCCAGGCCAGCCACTTGATCCGGACCGGTAGAATAAAAAGAATGTAAATGATCTCTTCCGGATAAAATCGGGCGAAGGCGAAGAAGATCGCCGAGATCAGCATGCTGTTGGAAAAGTTACTTCCGAAAAAGAATGCGGCGATAGTGGTGCCAATCATTCCAATCACGAAATACAACGTGAACTGGAAGGCGCCCATCGCCCGCTCCGTCCCTTCGCCGATCCACCACAGGAACCAAAGGGCAAAGATCACCCAGAGTGGACTCGTCGATTGAGGGATAAAAATGTAAGTGACGAGGCGCCAGACTTCGCCATGCCGGATTTTGTCGGGATCGAGCGTGAGCATCGAGGTAAATCCCGGAAGCGCCCACGACAAACCAAATACCAGGGCGGCGAAGCCGACCAGAATCCGCGGCAATCCCGGGATTCCGAGAAAACCGATCCGGCGTTCCAGTTTGTCGAGCCAGGTCATGAACGAAGGTGGATCGACTTCTCCGAAGGCGATGTCAAATCAACCCGCTGCACGGTTGATGATAGTCGAGGGACGGAACGCCCGATCCACCTTTGCACCAGACGTCGCTGCCGCTAAGCTCATTCCATGACCGATCCAGCGACCAAGAAGACTGCGCTTTACGACGAGCACGTGAAGCTTGGCGCGAAGATGGTGCCGTTCGGTGGCTGGCTGATGCCGGTCCAATACACCAGCATTATGGAAGAACATCAGGCGGTGCGGAAAAACGTCGGGATGTTCGACATTTCACACATGGGCCAGCTCATCGTGGAAGGAAACAGCGCCGGACCGTGGCTGAACACGATGCTGACTAACAACATCGAGAAACTTGGGGTGGGCCAGGGCCAATACACTTTTTTGCTCAACGACAAAGGTGGAATCATTGACGATCTGATCGCCTACCGGATTGGCGACGCGACATTCTTCCTCGTCGTTAATGCCTCACGCGCGGAGGAAGATCTTGCCTGGTTGAAAAAGCACCTGGCCGCGGGCCTCAAAATCGAAAGTCGTAGTGCCAACTTCGGGGGCGTCGCAATCCAGGGACCGCGGATTGGGGAGCTGTTTGTAAATCTCCCGGAGCGCAACCACATCGTCGATCTCGAGATCCAAGGAATGCCGATTTCAATGGCTCGGACCGGTTACACTGGCGAGGACGGCGTAGAGGTTTTTTTTCGAAACGCCGACGCTGCCAAGTTTTGGAACACCGTTCTGGAAAAGGGTAAAATGCTCGGTATCAAACCATGCGGGCTCGGCTCGCGTGACACGTTGCGTCTGGAAATGTGTTACCCGCTCAACGGTTCCGATCTTTCCCCCGACCGAAATCCGATCGAGGCCGGGCTCGGATTTTTTGTTGATCTGACCAAGTCGAAATTCATCGGCCGCGATGTTTTGTTGAAAACCAAAGAGAACGGGCCGCGCGAAAAGCTGGTGCCATTCAAAATGAAAGAGAAAGGTCCGCCGCCCCGTCCGCATTACCCGGTATCTGAAAACGGTAACCGAATTGGCGAAGTCACCAGCGGCACACTGTCGCCGAGCTTGAATTGGGGCGTCGGAATGGCATATGTCTCAGCCCCGCACGCGAAGATCGGCACCCAGATCGATATCGAGATTCGCGGGCAAAAATTTCCGGCCACGATCGAGAAAAAACCGTTATACAAAAAGAAACCAAATTGCAGTCGCAGCCTTGACTCGATGCAACTATGAAACTTGACGGCATAATGCCGTCAAGTTGCCTGTCGATAAGCTAATATGAATGTACCAGACGATCTGCTTTATACCGAAAGTCATGAGTGGATTAAACGCGAAGGTGACAACATCCGGGTCGGCATCACCGATCACGCCCAGGCGGAATTGACCGACGTGGTTTTTGTCGAACTCCCCAAAGTCGATCGCCAGGCCAATGCGAAAGAAGCGATTGCCGTGGTCGAATCTGTGAAAGCAGCGAGCGATATTTACGCACCGGTCAAAGGCACAGTGGTCGAAGCGAACAAAGCACTCGAAGCCGACCCAGGCTTAATCAATCGCGAACCGTTCGGTCAAGGCTGGTTGTTCGTCCTGAAAGTCGATAACGCCGACGACCTCAAGAATCTGAAAGACGCCGCGGCTTACAGAAAGCAAATCGGCGGGTAATCCGGCGATTTACTGCAAAATTTCCGGCCGCTAATCAGTCCTTGCCGAACAAGAGTTCGTCGACTCCGCGCAGAACTTCGTCTACGCGAACAGGGGCGGCGAAGAAACTGTAGCCGGATAGAATCCCGCCCGACACCATCTGACTTTCCGGACGAAGACTGGTTAGAGACAGAACCGGGGTGTCCTGCAGCCCCGCGTCGGTGCAAATTTGACGCTCGATGCTCTGCTGAGCGGGACCGGCGTTATCGACGAGGATGAGATCGGGTTGAAACCAGCGAGCGGCGTTGACCGCCAGTTTATCGTCGTGTTCTTCCCGGATGACATATTTCCCGGCGCGTTCCAGCGCTCGCCGGATAAGACGAGTCACGCCGGGTTCGTGATCGATTAAGAGTATCTTCTTTTGGAATTTCATGGCGGTTGATAATGGGCTCCTCCATTCCCAGCATTGGACATGCCATCACCCGTCAGTCCGAGCCGGAGAGCCTTAGCGGTGGCAACGTGAGGAGCGCGGGCATCCGAATCCCTTCTTTCATCTTCGCTCCGCTGTGCTTAATTTCGCGTTCGCCATGAGCAGCAAGGCCAAGCCCCCAGGCGCGGAGTTGAATTTCGAAAAAGCGATGACCCGGTTGGAGGCTATCGTCGAACAGATGGAAACCGGAAAATTGCCATTGGAGGACTTGATCGTGCGCTATGAGGAAGGGATGAATCTGGTGAAGGTTTGCCAGGAACGCTTGACCAATGCGGAGCAGAAAATTGAGATCATCGCTCGCAATAGCGCCGGTAAGGCGGTAGTGAAAGATTTTGAACCTGCCGGCGAATCGTCTAACGATGATAAAAGTAGGGAGAAGGAACTAAAAGATGACGAAGTCAGACTCTTCTGAAACAACTACAACGCTCGCGCCGGAAAAACCGAAGCGCTTGCTCGACGCCATTCACGGACCGGGCGACATCAAAGCGCTGCGCGAACAGGATTTGCCGCAACTGGCCCAGGAAGTTCGCGAAGAACTCATCAGTATTTTGTCGCAGACCGGCGGCCACCTCGGCCCGAACCTGGGCGTGGTTGAATTAACGATCGCGCTTCATCGGGTGTTCACCACGCCAAAGGACCGCTTCATCATGGACGTGAGCCATCAAGGCTATGTCCACAAACTGTTCACCGGCCGGCTCGACCGCTTTTCGACGATGCGGCAGTTCGGGGGACTCAATGGATTTCTTTTGCGAACGGAGAGCGAACACGATTGCTACGGAGCAGGACATGCCGGCACGGCCTTATCAGCTGCGCTCGGTATGGCGGTCGGCCGCGATCTGCGTGGCGGCGATGAAAACATCATCGCGGTTGCCGGCGATGCCGCGTTTACCTGCGGCATCAGTTATGAAGCGCTGAACAACATTCGCACCCAGACCAAGAAATTTATCGTGGTCCTCAACGATAATGAATGGTCGATCGCGAAAAATGTTGGCGCCATTGCTAATTACTTTAACCGGATCGTAACCAACGAGACTTACGCGCATTTGCACGATAAGGCGCGCGATTTCGTGGAATGGATCCTCGGAAAGACCGGCGTCCACCTCGCCCACAAGGTGGAAGAGAGCGTCAAAGGCTTGCTTGTCCCCAGCGTAATTTTCGAAGAACTCGGTTTGCGTTATTACGGCCCGATTGACGGACACGACATTCCCCTGCTCATCCGGACGTTCGAATTTTTGAAGACTCAAGACGAACCGGTCCTGCTCCACATCCTGACCAAGAAAGGCAAAGGCTACGAACCGGCGATCAAACAACCGGATAAATTCCACGGCCTCGGCAAATACAAAATCGAGAGTGGCGAGACCGCGCCTACACCGACGCCGACCTATTCGGAGATCATCGGCAAGACCCTGGCGAAGTTCGCCGACAACAATCAAAAGGTAGTGGCGATCACGGCGGCGATGCCGAGCGGAACTGGATTGGGCCATTTCCAGAAAGCGCATCCAACTCGGTACTTCGACGTCGGAATCGCCGAAGAGCATGCGGCCCTCTTCGCCTGCGGACTGGCCACGCAGGGAATGACGCCGTTCCTGGCGATTTACTCGACGTTTTTCCAGCGCGCTTACGACATGGCCATCCACGATATGGCGATTCAGAAATTGAATGTGCGTTTGTGCATGGACCGCGCCGGTTTGAGCGGCGATGACGGGCCAACCCACCACGGTTTGTTCGATATCGGTTACCTGCGGCACATCCCGAACTGGGTGCACATGCAGCCGAAGGACGAAGACGAATTCGTCGACATGCTCTGGACGATGGCGAATTACAACGAAGGACCAATCGCAGTCCGTTATCCGCGAGGCTCAGGAACCGGCGCGAAAGTCAAACCCGAACCCAAACTGCTCGAGATCGGCAAAGCCGAAGTCGTGAAACATGGACGCGACGTGGCGATTTTCGGATTGGGGAACATGTTCGAAGTCGCGGAAGAAGCGGCCAAGAAGCTCGAGGAAAAGGGGATTTCAGTTGCGCTGATCAATCCGCGGTGGATCAAACCAATGGATACCGGAACTCTGGAGTTTTTCGCGCGCAGCGTGGAAGTCGTGGCGACGATTGAAGACCACGTCCTTCACAACGGATTCGGGTGCGCAGTGATGGAGCACCTTCACTCTCAACAGATAAACACCCCAGTCGCACGAGTTGGTTGGCCGGACGAATTCATCGAACACGGCGCCGTTCCACTTCTGCGCAAGAAGCATGGCATCACGGCGGACGCGCTGGTCGAGAAAGTGCTGGCGTTGCTCAAAAAGAAGCCCGCGGCGAAGCCCGCTATCGCTTAATGGCACCCCGAAAGGATGAGGGATGAAAATTATCTCCCTCGCACCTTTTTCACGATTGACGTAAAGATTACTGTGAAGCTTCGTTGGTTAACAACTCGAGTCGCTGCGGTATCGTTCCAGAATCCCCAAGCAATTCTAACCAGTAAGTGGTCTCTTCGAGTTCCTTGAGACGATCGCCCAGCTTCGATACGAATTCCACATTCGATCGCCCGCGATAGGTTTCATGTCTTTCTTTTCCTCCCTCATCCTTCACCCTTCATCCTTCAACTAAGATGTCTGCCATTGAGGCCCGTGACCTAACAAAGATTTACCGCACTTACCGCAAAGAAAGCGGGCTCAAGGGCGCGATCAAAGGTCTGGTAAAGCGCCGTTACGACGAAACCCGCGCCGTCGACGCGGTTTCATTTCAAATCGAGGAAGGCGAATTTGTCGGGTTTTTAGGACCAAACGGCGCCGGCAAAACCACTGTCCTGAAAATGCTTTCCGGTTTGTTAAACCCCAGTTCGGGAGACGCCCGGGTGCTTGGCTTTGTTCCGTGGGAGCGCCGCAACGAAATGAAGCGGCAGTTTAGCCTATTAATGGGCCAAAAGAATGCCCTCTGGTGGGACTTGCCGGCCCAGGAATCGCTCGAGCTCAATCGCGCTATTTACGGAATCGATCGCGACCGGTTCGACAAAGTCGTCAACGGCCTGGCCGAGCTGCTCGAAGTGACTCACAAAATGAACGTGATGGTCCGTGAACTCTCCCTGGGCGAACGAATGAAGATGGAATTAATTTCCGCGCTGATTCACGAACCGAGAGTCTTGTTTCTGGACGAGCCGACGATTGGTCTGGACGTTGTCAGTCAAAAGCGAGTCCGGGAATTTCTGCGTGTTTACAACAAGGAACATCGCATCGTTACGCTGCTAACCAGCCATTACATGCAGGACATCGAGGAATTGACTCATCGCGTGCTGGTCATTGACCACGGAAAAATTTTCTTCGACGGACCGCTCGATAAAATCGTGGACCGATTCGCGGTTTACAAAATCGTAAGCCTCACGTTCAAGACCAACCCAAATTGTGATTTCTCGCGATTCGGAGAAGTGATCGAGCAAACAGCAATGTCAGTGCAACTCAAAGTCCCACGCGCAAAAGTGACCGAGACGACTCGCGCCCTCCTTCAAACTTGCGACGTCATCGACATCAACGTTCAGGAAGTGCCGGTCGAAGAAGTGATTCGGCAGCTTTTTGGCAGCAATCGCGCTTCCGAAACCTCAGCCACTCCAGCCGTTTAATTGCGGGTTAATGCGCGCCTCAGTTCATGGCTGTAGGCGGGGTTCACTTCAAACGACATGACCGGCATTTCAGCGAGCTGAATTTGCTCCGAGTAGGGGATGCTTTCCACAAAACCGGCCGCCATCAAGCTATTCAGAACGTCTGTCACATCGTCCGATTCCATCCGTACAAAATCCTGGATTTCGGCGCCGAGCATCGAATTCGTGAAGCCAATTGCGCGGACCACGGATGCTTCGCGCCCACTAAGTTTAATCGTCCGCATATGGGCTGAAAAATTAGCAGCTTCCATACCGATAGCCGCGAGTTGAAAGAGACTTAAACGTTTCTACCGATGATGTTTGACAGGACGCTTCGGTCCATTCCATCGGCAAAACTTGGGTATAGAGGCACCCAGCCGAGGCCGCGCAATTTGGCATTGCTGACTCGCTTGTTGCTGTTACCTCTCTTGCGTCTCGACGTCGATGTTTCCTCGGGCGGAACCGGCCGGTTGAGCCGGGTCGCTAGCCAGCGATAACATTCGCTAAGCAACATTGGTTGGTTATCTACCAAATTGTAGACCTGGCTTGCCGTGTTTGATTGAGTTAACAAAAATTGGAACGCAACCGCCGCATCGTCCCGGTGGATCTGATTTATGAACCGATCGTTGTCAGGATCGATTCTGGCTTCGCCGGCCAGGAATTTTCGGAGTAACGCCGAGCGGTTGGGACCATAAAGACCGGCCAACCGAACCACCGTGGCGCCTTTCTCGAGAATGAAGTCTTCAGTTCGGCGCAAAATTTTTCCGGTCTGATGTTTTGGCTCGGCCTCGTTTTCTTCCGACACCCATTCGCCTGAGTTCTGCGAGTAAACGCTGGTGCTACTGACAAAGAAAAATTGAGCGTTTCGAAACCGCTCGACGAGGTTTTGCGCGCCATTCAGATAAACGCGCTGATAACACTCGGCGTCGCCGCCCCGGGTGCTAGCAGACTGAATGACTACATCAAATTGCGATCCTTGGGTGGCGACACTGTTTCTGTCCGAAATATCCACGCTCTTTGCGGCGTGACCCGCGACTGACAGTTCGGCGGCCGATTCAGGGGACATGGTCCAGCCTTCGACCTGCCAACCATCCGCCGCCAGCAAATCGGCAATAGCGCGGCCAAGGTAACCGCAGCCGGCAATAAGGACCCGCGGCATGATATCGATCTCTATGCTGCGTAGGCGGCGATTTCGATGTCGTCGAACATTTTTGTCTGAAGCGCGCGAACCTGATTCAAACGGATCAACTCGAGCAAAGCGAGAAAAGTGACGACGACCTCGATTCGCGACGCCATTTCGCTGAAAAGCTCGGAAAATCGGACCGACCCGCCGTTTCCGATCCGTTCCAGGATCTTTTCGATTTTGTCGGAGACGCTGAACCTTTCGGCAAAAATCTCTCCCAGATCGTTCCGCGCTTCGATCCGCTTGATCACTTCCTGAAACGCGTGAATTAATTGAAAGATTCCAACTTCATGCAATGGCAAAGGCGCAGTCCCAGTCGGCGCCGACCCGCCATCTCGAGTAAACATCCGTTCCTGTTCGAGCTCGCGGTCGTGGAGCTGCACGGCGGCTTCCTTGAACTTTTTGTATTCGATCAGCTGTCGAATCAGGTCCCACCGCGGATCGTCCTCGTCGGCGTCCTCTTCTGGGGGTTGCTGATCGAGCGGAAGCAGACTGCGGCTCTTTAGGTAGATGAGATTCGCCGCCATAACCACGAATTCCCCGGCGATGTCGATCTTCAGCTCCTTAAACGCTTGGAGATACTCGAGGTATTGCTTGGTGATCCGTTCGATCGAGATGTCGTAAATATCGATCTCGTCACGCTTGATCAGGTAAAGCAGGAGATCGAGCGGCCCCTCGAAAATTTCGAGCTTAACTTTGTAATCGGTCTCCATCTTTCGCAGGTTAGATTTGACTCAGCCTTTAGGCGGTCACGTCTATAGAACACGAGACTAAACCAGGGACAAGCTCCGTTGGGAGCGGTAAACACTCCGCCCTTCCAGCGCAGGTGGCGGCGGTTCACCGAACCGCCAAAGGGCCAGTCCGGCTCGGACCGACTGGAAGAATCGCTGCTTCCTGCAGATCAGGCGACTTCGTGACGATGCACCCAAACGCTGTTCACGACCCCCAGCGCGAACATAATCATCAGTGCAAACGAACCGCTGTAGCTGATTAACGGCAAAGGGACCCCGGTGATCGGCAACATTGAGATGGTCATGCCGACGTTCTGAAAAATGTGGGTGAATATCAACGCGGTAATTCCGATCACCAGGAGCAAACCAAACTGATCCCCGGCAAAAAACGCCACGAAGAGACAAGTCAACAAAAGCAAAGCAAACGCTCCGATCAAAAACATTCCGCCGACAAATCCCCACTGCTCGCCTATCGCCGAAAAGATGTAGTCGTTGTGAACCGCCGTCGCCGGAAGAAAGCCGAGTTCAATCTGGGTGTTCGGCGCCTTAAATCCTTTTCCAGCCCAACCACCGGAGCCAATAGCAATAAGCGATTGGTTGATGGCCCAGGACGAACCTTGCTTGTCGATTTCCGGGTGGGCGAATGCGGTGAGTCGCGCTTGTTGATACGGTTTTAGCACCAGATTTGCCGTGATCGGAATCATCGCGAACAAAATTAACAAGATGCAAACCAGGTAACGGAGCGGCATCCCGCCGACGAACAGGAGGGCGAGCAAAACCGGTACCCAAATAATCACCTCACCGAGGTCCGGCTGCATCAAAATCAAAAGGCAGGGCGCTCCGGCGATTGCACCACAAACCAGCAGACGGAGCATCGGATGCATTTGTTTGAACTGACTGAGAAACAAAGCCAGCACCATGATCCCGGCCACCACGGCGAGCTGGGCCGGTTGAAAATTTATTGGCCCGAGATGAAGCCAGCTCCGGGCTCCATAAACCTTCTGTCCCATGAACTTGGTTAAGACGAGGAAGAAAATGCCCGCCACGTACATCGGTAGCGCGCCCCACCGGATCCACCTGTAGTCGACCAGGCTGGCTAGCATGAATGCAAAAAAACCAACCACAACCCAGTTCGCCTGCTTGCGCCAAAAATCCGCGGCAACGGCGTCCTCCCGCATGTAAGTGGCGCTATAAATTGCGATGACGCCGAAAACGGCCAACGCCAGCATGAGGATAAGGAGCAGCCAGTTGAGGCCGAGCAGTTTCCGCAAAAATGGGGTCATCTGGATCTCTTTTAACGCCGGCGAAGCGACTGAATTTGAGTATACGCAGGGTTCGAAATTCGCAACGCGTTTCGGGGCTAGAACTTGGAAAAGATCGGCCAGGACGGGTCGCTGGAGACCGGCGGGCGACGACGTGAATTGGAGATCATAAACTGCTTATCATCAATAACTTACAACAATAATTGAGAAAAATGATCGCTCCTCTTGTCCACCCATACGAACCTATTTAGAATTGAATCCTTTCGAGCTAAGGGCCCCACTATGGCGAAGAAAACAAAACGCAAAGTTGCCTATCGCAGGCTGCCAATGCAGCGGCAACTAAACTTGCGACAGGAAGGGAAACACTTCGACCTCGGCGCCCTGTTTAATCAGCTCAATCGGCGCTACTTTCGCGGCCGGCTTCGTAATTACAAAGTAGAATGGGGCCGCCGTCGAAAACAACCGCCCAAAGACCATTTTGTTTTTGGAACGATTCAAGAACAAGACCGTGTCATCCGGATCCATCCACTCCTGGACCAGGCCTTCGTTCCATCGTGGTATTTAAGATACGTCCTTTACCACGAGATGTTGCATTCCGTGGTGCCCGACAAAGTTCTCCGCAGCGGCAGGCGGCAGGTTCATACCGACGAATTCAACCGTCGCGAGCGCGCGTTTCACAGTTACTATCGCGCCCGGCGGTGGGAAGAGCGAAACCTCGCTCGGTTTCTGCGTTAAGTCGCGGACAGCAGCTTAACGCTTCTCGGCCGCGGCTGGTCGCGAGCTGGTTTCAGACGGCGACGGAGTCGTTGCTACGTTCTTCTTGATGAGATACCAGAGCGTCGTCCCGAGTAACAGGGCTATCAACTTCGCGCGCCAATTCCTCAGGAGCATCTTCTTCATAACGGCCGTGCAACAAAATCTCGCCTATCCGCTGGCGAAACGTTTCCGGAGTAAAATTGCGCTCAATTCGACGCCGATGGCAAATGGAAATGCTGCCCGTCTCTTCCGAAACAACGATAGCGACCGCATCAGACTCCTCGGTAATTCCAAGCGCAGCTCGATGTCGCAGGCCCAAGCTGCGGTCCAAGGTTTCGCGCTGGCTTACTGGAAAAATACAGGCCGCGGCTGCGATTCGGCCATTACGGACAATCACGCCGCCGTCGTGAAGAGCAGCCTTTGGGTGAAAAATGCTCAGCAGGAGCTCGACCGAAAAATCGGAGTCGAGCGTTACTCCAGTTTCCTCGTAAACCCGGATCGAGGTATCACGCTCAACTGCGAGCAAGGCGCCAAATTGTTTGTTGGCAAGTTGAGTCACAGCTTCCGCGAGATCGTGAATCGTTTCGCGCTTTTCGCTAGTTAGCGAGAAAATGGGATGACCGCCGAGTTCCGCGAGACCGCGTCGCAATTCCGGTTGAAAGATCACGACCAAGGCGATGGCCAGAAAAACCGAAAAACTCCGGACCAGCCACCCGATCACGACGAGATTCAACAGGGTCGAGATCAGGGTGAGGGTCAAAAAGACAATCGCGAGGCCGGTGAGCACCTTGGCGCCGCGGGTTCCGCGAAAGTAAAGGTAGCCGTAATAGATACCTACGCTCAGAAGAATGATCTCGAGAATGCTTCGCCAGCTCGCGATCCAGAGTTGGGAAACTTGATGAAGCATTAGCAAACTCCTTGGACAGTTCGCAACGCCGCCACGTTTTCTTTCACATCATGCACCCGGAAAATATCTGCGCCCCGGGTCCGCAGGATCGCCGTCAGCGCCACGGTCGGGGCCAGACGGGCGGCCATATCATTTGAGCCCAGGAGCTTGGCTAAAAATGACTTTCGCGAAATCCCGACCATCAAAGGCCGATCGTTAACCCGTAGTTGCTCAAGATTTCCGAGCAATGACAGATTGTGCTCGAGCGTTTTTCCGAAGCCGATGCCGGGATCAAACGCGAGCCTCATTGGATCAACCCCGCACTCTAGGGCGCGGTCATATTGTTGTCTAAAAAAATCAGCCACCTCTCCTACAACGTCGCCGTACTGCGGATTTTTCTGCATCGTCCGCGGCTCGCCCTGCATATGCATTAAAACCACCGCGGCATTTCGTTTGGCCGCAAGCGGCAGCATTTTTTTGTCAGCTCGCCCGGCTGTCACGTCATTGATCATCGACGCGCCAGCATCGAGCGCGGCGGACGCCACTTCCGATTTCGACGTGTCGATCGAAATCGGCAGATCGACTTTGGGCCGCAATTTTTCGATTACTGGAATTACCCGGTTCATTTCCTCTTTTGCGGAAACCGGCTCAGACCCTGGTCTGGTCGATTCACCGCCCACATCGATGATATCGGCGCCTTCCGAAGCAATTTGAATTCCGCGCTCAACCGCCGCATTGCATTGCAGAAATTGATTACCATCCGAAAACGAATCCGGCGTCACATTCAGCACCCCCATGATCACCGCCTGTTCGGAAAGGTCGACCGTGCGATCGCCGATTTTCCAAACGCGTGTCGTCATTAATATGAGACTACCACGATCGGAGGGTTATTCGAAGGCGTTAGCAAGGACGAGAATATGCCGTCGCCGAAGCGGCGCCAAATAGCGCGCCGAGACAGAGTCTTGCCCTCAAATTACTTCTTCGAATACCGTCCCATTAACTGCCCCTGGGCCATGACGTGATTCTTCATCGCCGCATCGAGGTAATGCCGTTTGGCGCCCGGCTTCAAATCCAGCATCGCGTCGAGCGCAAATATCTTGAAATAATAACGATGCGTGCCGGATGGTGGCTGCGGGCCACCATATCCTGTTTCGCCAAAATCGTTCGAGCCCTGGACTCCGCCCCGCGGCGAGCTTCCTTCGGCAATTTCCGATGTCTTTGGATCTATGTTCCAAACCAGCCAATGGGTAAACAATCCGCTTGGCGCGTCAGGATCATCCACAATCAGGGCCAGGCTTTTGGCTTCGGCCGGGACACCCTCAATTCGCAATTCAGGACTTACATTTTGGCCCGTTTTGCTGAACTTTTCCGGGATTGTTCCGGCTTCCTGGAACGCTGAACTGGTGATTTTCATTTTCCCTCCCGCGACGGCAGACGCCACGATAGCAGCCGCGAACGTGCATCCGACGATAATCATTGTTTTCATACTTCGCCCTTAGACCAACATCCTCCAATATGGTTTCGTCACTATGACCAAGAACGGGCGGACAATTCGAGAAAAAGTACTCGCCCTGTTGGGAGCGTCCAATTATCGACCTGCCGACCGCACCGAAATCGCCCGCGCGCTCGGAGCGAAAGGCCGTCAAAAGGTTGAGGTTCGCCAGGTCTTGCGCGAGCTCGAACACGCCGGCGAGATCATGCGGATTCGTAAAAATCGGTATGTCCTTCCCGGCGAAGCCGATCTCGTTGCCGGGAAGTTGTCGATCCACCAGGCTGGATTTGGATTTCTTGTTCCCGAAAAAAGTGGCGAGCCGGACATTTTTGTGGCCGCGGAAAACACCGGCACGGCAATGAACGGCGACCGGGTCGTGGTGCGAATCAACCGTGACGTTCCCCAGCGAGGCAAGAGAGCTCGACCCGGCCAGAAAACCGAAGGTCGGGTGATTCGCATCCTGGAACGGGCTCGCGACACGATCGTGGGGACGGTTCAACAATCGAAGAATTTCTATTACGTGGTGCCGGACGATCCCCGGATGGTCCACAACGTTTACGTTCAGCAGCCCTCTGCACCGGCGATCTCGGACCGTCGAGGACAAGAGCGTGACAAATACAATCGTCCATCAGCCATTGCCTCTACGGTCGGTGACAAAGTCGTTGTTCGCCTGGAGGAGTGGCAATCGCGGCATGTCAATCCGGAAGGTGAAATCATCGAGGTCCTGGGCAAGTCTGACGCGCCCGGAATCGACATGCTGTCGATCATCCGGAAATACAATCTGCCAACCGAGTTCCCGAAAGCTGTTATAGATGAAGCGAACCGAATCCCCACATCGGTTGAGCCTCGGATGTTGGAAGGGCGGGAAGATTTACGGGAAAAGTTCATCGTTACGATTGATCCCGATGACGCCCGCGATTTCGACGACGCAATCGACGTCGAGAAAAATGCCGAAGGTTGGCGACTCGGCGTCCACATCGCCGACGTATCAGCTTACGTAACGCCGAACGGCGCGCTTGATCGGGAAGGTCGGCGGCGCGGCAACAGCGTTTATTTGCCGGACCGGGTCATTCCGATGCTGCCGGAGCGTCTAAGCAATGGTGTGTGCAGCCTGAATCCCGGCGTCGATCGCTTGACCTTTTCCGTTTTTATCGACTTCGACAAAAACGGACGGGCAAAGAATGCGCAATTCGCCCGAAGTGTGATCCGCAGCGCAAAGCGTCTCACCTACAAGGAAGCCTACGCCATTCTGCAGGCGGACCCGAACGGAGAGTTAACGCGGCGCATACACGGCGCCTGGGAGCTTGCTTCACTTTTGCGCCGGAAACGTTTCGAACATGGCTCACTCGATCTCGATTTTCCGGAGGTGAAAGTTTACGTCGATTCAAACGGTAAGCCGGTTCGTCTGGAGCGCGTCGAGAACGATGAATCTCATCAATTGATTGAGGAGTTCATGCTCGCGGCCAACGAAGCCGTTGCCCGCGAATTGCGGCATCGCTCAACTCCAACGATTTATCGCGTCCACGAAAATCCCGATCCGGACAAACTTGCCGAATACCGCGAGTTCATTTTGAGCTTCGGTTATAAAGTTGGAGATCTGACAAACCGCAAGGAAGTCCAACGTTTTCTGGCATCAACCCGCGGCAAACCGGAAGAACAAGCGTTGAAAATCGGTTTACTCAAGAGTTTGAAACGAGCGCGTTATGCCGTCCAACCGCTCGGACATTACGGTTTGGCCAAGGTAAATTACCTGCACTTCACCAGTCCGATTCGGCGTTATGCCGACCTTGTTGTTCATCGGACATTGGCGGAGCGGAATTTATCCCGGCGATCGAAGCTCGATGTCGGGCAGCTTGAATCGGTGGCGCAACACATTTCAGACACCGAACGCAATGCCGCTGATGCCGAGATTGAATCGGTTCGCCTGAAGAAGCTCCAGTTTTTCCAGCAACAATTGACCGAACGAAACCCGCAGGTCTTTCGAGCTGCCATTGTCGATGTTCGAAATTATGGAATGGTCGTCGAACTTCCGGACGCGGTAATGACGGGTCTCGTCCACGTGTCTTCGCTCACGGATGACTTTTACCGATTCGATGCCGCTCAGCGCAGGCTGGTCGGCCGTCGAAGCAACCGTCGCTACTCGGTCGGGGACCAGATCCGGGTCTTTGTCGCGCGAGTTGATACTTTCAAGCAGCAGATCGATTTCGCCATCGCCGACTCGGCGCCAAAAAAACAGTCCCGGCGGCGTTAATGCCTGGGCGGCTGAAAGCTATCAACAAGATATTCACAGGGGCGCTTTTTCACCCAAAAATCTGCTTCCCTTTTCCGCGGCAACTTGCCTAAACTCCGCAGTTTTTTCCTAAGATGGATAACCTCATAGAGGCCAGGGAGCTACAGATCGAGCGCAAACATTTCCACGTGGAGTTCCGCGAAAATGACCGCGGTAAGTTCCTCCGCATCACGGAGGAAGCGCATGGCCGCCGCAATACGATCATCATACCAAGTACCGGGGTTGACGAGTTCACCGCGGCGATCGACGACGTGATCGAGCAAGCCGAGCGGACCACACCTGCGTAACTTTGCTGTGGCCGCAGCGGTCGTCGCTGCAAATCCTGAACGCGCGCAGGCGACACGCCTGTCACTACAGTCCGTTGACACGCGCAAGCGCGCCGAATTAGGTTGGCGACTCTCCCCCTGGAGGAGAATTGATGGCTAAGAAACGTAAATCAATGGGGCAACCGGTCCGGGTTCGCAAGGCTATACCGCGACAGGTTTCGCGCGGGAAGGCAAAGAAATCCGAGACAACAAAGTACGTTTACTATTTCGGAGACGGTCACGCCGACGGAGCAGGTAAAATGAAACCGCTGCTCGGGGGCAAAGGCGCAAACCTCGCGGAAATGACACGTATCGGACTGCCGGTGCCGCCGGGTTTCACGATCACGACCGAAGTTTGTAGTTACTTCTACGCGCATAACCGCACGTATCCGGAACAGTTAAAAACTGAAGTCGAAGCCGCTCTCGCCAAAGTCGAAAATTCCATCGGGAAAAAGCTAGGCGATAAAGACCGGCCATTGCTGGTCTCAGTCAGGTCGGGCGCTCGCGATTCAATGCCCGGAATGATGGATACGATTCTCAATCTCGGGATGAACGACGAGATCGTGGAAGTCGTTGCCAAAAAAACGGGAAATGCGCGGTTCGCCTGGGATTCCTACCGCCGCTTTCTGCAAATGTACGGAGACGTCGTGATGGGCGTGCAAAAGCGCCCGGGCGAGGACCACGAGCCATTCGAAAGTGCGATCGAACGCTTAAAAGATGAACGCTACGGTAAACACGATTTCCCCGATGTTCGGCTGACGGTTGAGGACTTGAAGGAGCTGGTGAAGCGGTTCAAGGAGCTGATCAAACAACGCACCGGCAAATCATTTCCTCAGGATGCGCGCGAACAGATGTGGGGATCGATCGGCGCAGTGTTTGGTTCGTGGATGAACGACCGGGCGATTGTTTACCGTCGTAAGTACGGCATCCCTCACGATTGGGGCACGGCGGTCAACGTCCAAACCATGGTGTTCGGTAATATGGGCGACACCAGCGCAACCGGCGTCGCTTTTACTCGCGACCCAGCGACCGGCGAGAAAGTTTTTTATGGCGAGTATTTGATCAATGCGCAGGGGGAAGATGTCGTTGCGGGAGTTCGCACCCCGCACCCGATCGCAATGCTGGCGAAGGAAATGCCGGCCGCACACGAAGGACTCATGAAAGTTCGCCAGATCCTGGAAGAGCACTTCAAGGACATGCAGGACCTCGAATTCACCGTCGAAGACGGACGCCTCTACATCTTGCAAACCCGAAACGGCAAGCGTACCGGCCATGCCGCGGTCCGAATCGCGGTCGACATGGTCGGCGAAAAATTGATCGACCGAAAAGACGCTGTGCGACGCATTCCAGCGGATTCTTTGGCCCATCTGCTCGCGCCAATTTTCGATCGCGAATCCGCAAAACAAGCGAAGAAGATTGGGACCGGCCTCGCCGCCGGCCCGGGCGCAGCATCTGGTCAGGTTGTCTTCAGCGCAGAAGAAGCCGTTCGGCGCGCTGACAAAGGCGAGAAAGTGGTGCTGGCCCGGGTTGAAACTTCGCCGGAAGACTTGCGTGGCATGATTGCGGCCGAAGGAATTCTTACATCGCGTGGGGGCGTCTCATCGCACGCGGCACTTGTTGCCCGTCAGATGGGCAAAGTCTGCGTTTGCGGCGCGAGCGGAATCCAAATTGATTATCAAAAACGGACGCTCAGCGCGAACGGGACCACGCTCGCTCAGGGCGATTATATATCGATCGACGGAACGGCCGGCGAAGTCTTCGCCGGAGAGGTCACCACCGCTCCATCGGAGATTATTCAAGTGCTGGTTGATCGCAGCTTAGATGCAAAGAAAAGCCTAACTTACCGGGAATACGCAAAGCTGATGGATTGGGCTAACGAATTCCGGACACTGGGGATTCGGACGAACGCCGATACGCCGGAGCAAGTTGCCAACGCCATTGCATTTGGCGCCGAGGGCATCGGACTGTGCCGGACCGAACACATGTTCTTTGAAGGGAATCGGATCGTCGCGATGCGCGAGATGATCCTCGCGGGATCGCAAAAAGAACGTGAGCACGCGCTCAAGAAATTGTTGCCATATCAGCGCGAAGATTTCGTCGGCATTTTCAAGGCTCTCGACGGCCTTCCTGCGACAATCCGATTCCTCGATCCGCCGCTCCACGAATTTTTGCCGCACGATCACGCTCAGCAAACTGAGCTCGCCAACAAGATTGGAGTTTCGGTCGAGCACATCGCCCGACGAGTGCGCGAGCTTCACGAATTTAATCCAATGCTCGGTCATCGCGGGTGCCGGCTCGGCATTACGTTCCCGGAAATTTCCGAAATGCAGGCCCGCGCAATTTTTGAGGCGGCAGCGGAGGTTCAGGCCGAGGGGATTAAAGTGAAGCCCGAGATTATGATTCCGCTGGTTGGATTTCCACGCGAGCTCAAGCTGCAAATCGACATCGTCAAGCGCGTCGCCGACGAAGTTGCGAAGAAGAAGAAAACAAAATTTGATTATCTCGTGGGAACTATGATTGAGATTCCACGGGCGTGTCTCTGCGCCGACGAAATCGCGCGTGACGCCGAATTTTTCAGTTTCGGTACGAATGATCTGACTCAAACTACCCTTGGGATGAGCCGCGATGATTCCGGCAGCTTTCTACCGCACTACGCCGAGCTCGACATCGTCGATACCAATCCATTCGCTTCGATCGACCAGAGGGGCGTCGGCAGACTGATGGAAATGGCACGCGATCTCGGCCGCCAGACCCGTCCCAAGATTAAACTTGGGATTTGTGGCGAGCACGGCGGCGAACCTAACAGCGTCAAATTCTGTCACCGGCTTGGGCTCGATTACGTTAGTTGCAGTCCGTTCCGAATCCCGATCGCTCGACTCGCCGCCGCCCAAGCCGCGCTCGCGCAATAACTGATCATTTATTCGCTGCCACTTGGGCATGGAATGCCAACCAGGCTTTCCAAGCGCGCTCGTAATTTTGTTTTTCCGCCCAAAGATCCGCTTCGATATGTTTAAAGTACGCTGGCGACGCTTTGTGTTCGCTGAAATGGCGAATGGTTTGTAACGCGTCATCAGTCCGGCCAGCTTGTTTTTGGGCGCGATAAAGCTCATAACCAATCGCGTAATTGTCCGGAGCACCGCGAAACTGACTTTCTAATTCCAACAAGGAGGCTTTCGACGTAATTCGCGGCAGGGCCGCAAGTTCTCCGTATTTCTGGGCCAACTCGTAAGCCGCGCGAAAATCGTTTTTGCTGGCGTCGTATTTGGCGATCCCGAACCAGGCATACGACAACCAGTCGGGATGCTTTTGGATTTCCTGATTCAACATCTCACCGTCACCGCGGTCCGACCAAAATGAGAACAAGGCAAGCTTCTCCGGCTCGGAAAACGAAGTCAGGTCAGGGTCGTTCCTCAAGACTTGTGCAAGAGCGCTGTTGAAATCGGCGCCGGTAAGCTGAGCCAAATACGGCAAGGTGAGTTCGTGGCGAGTAACCCCGCTTTCTCCGAGCATGCGCCTGAGCTCCGGGCTGTGCAGCGATGAACTGCCCAGCATCCGCGCATAAACTCCGGCGCGATGCGAGCCGGCCCGGCGCAATGCCTCCTGCCAAGCCGTGGCGGCCAGCGGCGCCTGTTTAGCGGCGAGCCAGGCCGTTCCTTCGGCTAGAGGAAGCTCGTATGATCCGGGCTCGAGAAAACGGGCCCGCCTGAAATCCGCCAGCGCGTTGTCGGTTTGGTCCAGAGGTACTTCAGCGATGGCGCGAGAAAAATAAAGCTCCCAATCAAGCGGCGCCCATTGCAGCCCAAGGTTGGTCAACCGCAGCGCTTCCTTAAAGTCATGTTCCTGATTGGCAAGCACGGCGAGATGTTTGGCGCTGATCACGCCGACTGAGCCGGGCAGAAGTTTCTGACCGCGCGCGCAGACCGTCCATGAAATACCAGCGCACAGGAGTAGTAGTCCGAACAGACGAAAGAACATCGCCGCCCAACCGGTTCGGCGCGCCACAAACGGCCGGTGGATGGAAAGGCCTAGCAAGAAAATAGCAGAGAACATCGTGCCGATCCGGTGGCCGGAAACATCGACCAGGCCATGCAGCGCAAATAGAACGGCGGCAATCAGAGTGCCGAGGCGGTACCGTTGATTTGTTCCCTCCTGAAGTGGAAAGACTTTCCGGATCAGAAAAACGAATCCGATGATGACGAGAGCAACTCCTACCCAGCCCAGCTCAGTCCAAAGCCAGAGCCAGTCGCTTTCCGGGTGAAGCGCACGTTGCTCATTGAAGGAGGCGGCGCGAAACGTCGCGAACACGGGTTCAAAATTTCCAAGACCAATTCCAACCCACGGAGAATCCCGAAGTAGCTGAAAAACATCCGAGAAAATTTTCCACCGAAAATCGGTCGACAGGCCGGCGTTGCCCAAATCCCGGAGATGAAACCTTTCGAGGGTTTGTCCACCAAAAACAAGGAGAGCGGTGCCCAGCAGCAGTAGAAATGAAACAATGATCGCGAGTTTGGAAGGAGAACGTTGCCGTAATGAAAATATCCCGAGCCAAAGGGCACTGCCGACAACCAAAATGCCGAGTCCGGCGCGCGAAAAGTTCAATATGATCGCAGCGATCACGAAACCGAGAGCGATAACCCACGCGATCCATCGCTTTCGACCCTTGCGTAGATCGTCCTGGCCACAGACCAACACCATGATCGCGGTCAGACCAAAAAGATCACCGGTCTGATTGCGATTTGGAAAGGGTCCGAAGCCGCGTTCGTTATGCCAGAATGGAAGCGTGGTATGGCGAAGCCAAAGCAACACGCAAACCATGGCCAGAAATGCGATGCCGGCCGTGAACATTCGGGCCGCGGTCCGGACTTCACGTAAGCCGAGTCGCTCACTGCACATAACATATAACCAGCACAATCCGGCCAGGAGACCGAGCCAGCAGGTCAAGGTAATCCAGGGCTGCGGACTCAGGGTCGTCGGAAGTGAAATGGCGAGGTCTTCCGTGAAAGCCGTACGCCAAGCTGGTTTGAAAAACCACCCGGCGGGCAGAAACCCTACGGCTGGCAAAATCAAAAACGCCAGGAAGATCAGATTGACTGGCAAACCGAGGGAGTACCGAGGCGGGCGCAGCAGCAAAAAAAGGCCGAGGAGAGCAAAAATAATCCCCGCGGCCCATTTCTGAGTGGTGCCGCCGAGAAAACAGGCGAGGACCGGCAGTAAGGCGAGAAACGCCTCCGGAAACGGACCGGGAGTGACCTTGCGGCCGGATTGTGATCGATCTCCTGTCTTCTCCATCAGGCCGTGCGGTCTGCGTTGGTATGGGAATCGCTTTTCAAATTCCCAGCTGTCCGGTGGCGAAATTGCGATGTCATGGGCGCGGAAAGATTACCACGAGTTGAAGGTCTCCCGCCATCGCGTACTCTGATCTTCGGCGCAGCAGAATAGAACATGGTCACACAACGGACGGAAGGACTTTACCGGCTGTTTCTGTTTTGCCAGCTTGTCATGGTGGCGGGACTCTTCTGGCTCGGAGTCTGGATCATGGTGACTTTTTACTCCCCCAGCGCCGAGCTCACCTGGCGGCGTTACGGGATCTATTGCGGCATGCTGATGCTCGGAATGCTCCTGGAGGCATTCAGCCGGTCGAAAAACTACTTCCTCCAAAACGAATTGTTGCGGCCCCATCGGCTCAGCCTTCGTCAAACCATCGCCAGCGTTGGATTGTTGGTGGTCTATCTGATCGCGACGAAGGACGCATTCATTTCGCGTGTATTTTTCTTCAACTTCGTTCCTTGGCTGTACGTCGCGCTCTTGTTCTCGCACTATTACCTCCCCTCAATCCTGGCCCGCGGAATTTTTCGAAATGAAGACAAAACCTTGTTGGTCGGCTCCAGCCGGCGTGCGGAACAACTTGGGGACTGGCTTCAGCGAAAGTCAGAAATCGGTTTGCGGTCAATCGGGTTGATTTGCGAAGAGAATGTTGCCAAAACCAACGATGGCATCCCGGTCCTCGGCAAACCGGATGACATTGAGAGAGTAATTCGTGAGCAAGGGATCACTCAGGTGATTCTTTTGGAATTTCCGCTTTTCACGAACGCTTACCAAAACGTTATCCAAATCTGCGATCAGCTTGGAATTCGTTTACTAATTCTAAGCGATCTCGAAGAAAAACTGCGGCATTCGGTAACTCATTTCGAAGATGGCGGTTTTCGTTTCATCGGCTTGCGAGAAGAGCCGCTGGAAAATCCACTCAATCGGTTCCTTAAGCGGGCGATTGATGTCGCGATTGCGATACCGATCATGTGCTTTGTTTTCCCTCCTCTGGCGATCATCGTTTTCGTCAGCCAACGATTGCAGTCACCTGGCCCTCTCTTTCATATCCAACGGCGGGCCGGACTTCAAAATAAACAGTTCGTGATCCTGAAATTTCGAACCATGCACTCCAGCAATGGGGAACTTTCCCGTCAAGCAAGCCTCGATGACGATCGAATTTACCCGTTAGGCAAATGGTTTCGTAAACTTAGCATCGATGAAGTGCCGCAGTTTTGGAACGTCTTGCGGGGCGACATGAGCATCGTCGGGCCGCGACCGCACCTGATCGAACACAACGAGCAATTTTCAAAATACATGGCGAACTATCATGTCCGCACGTTCGTCAAACCTGGCATCACCGGCCTCGCTCAAGTGCGCGGATTTCGTGGAGAAGCCCGAAACGGCGCGGATATTGCCAACCGCGTCGCGTGCGACATTGAATATCTGGAGAACTGGAACCTGTCGCTTGAGCTCGCCATCATCATGCGAACTTTTTATCACCTGTTGAAGCCGCCGCAGACGGCTTACTAGGCTGGTCTGGTCGGCTCGACAGAGTCTCGCCCTACCGCGTCATAGGAGCCTTCGCTTTGTTTCGAAGCTCGTAGGTCTTCGCGATGATCAAGAATTCGTAGGTCGCGTGAAGCCTGGCGAAGTAATAGCCTTCGCGCCCGTCCAGAAAACCTTTTTGCCAAACGTAAATGTAAAGGAAGCGCAGGAGCGGGCGAAACGGGAATCGTCGGGCCAATGCCCTGAGAGACCGCTTCAAATCGACATGCTCATGGGCGAGGAACTGACTGCTTTTCCCTTCGGCCGCCACCCGTGCTTCCCAGTTCGCATAACGATTGTGTTTCTCAATGAAAACATCGATCGATGGAAATGCGTAATGGTCCATTTCGCAGCGCAACCGCGAGGTGAGGCCTTCCACCACAACATGTTCGTGGACTTCGTTGTCACCGCTGTCGGTTTGAAGATCGGTTAATTTCTCGTAGCGGCCCTGCGAATGGCGAAATAAGCGCAGATTCCAATTCGGATAATAAGCGTGTCGAAGCCAGCGGCCTAAAAAGAAAAACCGCCGATTGATCCAATAGCCGGCGATATTGCCTGCATTCGCAATTGCTTCGGCAAATTCCTTTTGCGCCTCCGGCGGCAGGACCTCATCCGCATCGAGAATGAAAACCCACTCATGCTTGAACGGAAGATTTTGAAGCGCCCAATTCTTCTTTTTTGGCCACGTCCCATTGAACTGAAATTGCTCTACTCGCGCGCCGTGCTGGTTCGCAATCTGCGCTGAATCGTCGGTGCTTTGGGAATCGACTACAAAAACTTCGTCCGCCCATCGAACGGATGCGAGACAGCGGGCGAGATTGTCAGCTTCGTTTTTGATCGGAACTATAACCGAAACCGGAACCCGAGGCGTCATCGCGGACGGAGGACCCGGCAGGGATTGCCGGCGGCGATCACATTGTCAGGGACATCGCTGGTCACAACCGAGCAGGCGCCGACGACTGCTCCGGCCCCAATTCTGACCCCAGGCAAAACGAATGCCCGGGCGCCGACGAACGCGTTTTCACCAACGGTGATTTTGGCGACAGTGAGCGGTATTGCCGGATCATTAAAATCATGAGTCGCGCTGCTCAGATAGACTTCCTGGGCTACCGTCGCGCCCGCACCGATTTCGATTTGGCCTAACGAATAAGCGTTGGCTCGATCGCCCAGGCAAGCACGGTCGTGCAAAGTGAGGTTCCATGGAATCGCAATTCGCGCCCGCTGATGCACGAAAGGCGTGCCATCAATCTTCGCATCGAAGACTCGCAGCCAGAAAAGCCGCCATTCGTTCAGCGGTTTCGGTGTCCAGCTGCAAAATACGAACCAACAAAACTCCCAAAGGACACGCAGGAACCGGTTCTCTGTGGTCCAGGGCGACTCGTACTGGGACTTCTGGTTTGGATTGACGATGATTTCGTTAGCCACGTTTTTCCAGATTAGTAAAAATACACGTCCGTGCTGGTCACGCCATAGCGTGCCGGACCAACGCTTTCGAAAACTTCGAACCGACGCGCCCGATTAGTGCGGCGAAGGTCATGGTATCGCCATGAATCGTCAACCAAAATGACGCCACCAGGTGCGATCTGCTCTTCCGCCACTTCAAAACAAATAGGGCGAACGTTCGCCGTCCAGTCGGTCCCATCGACGACAATCACGTCGAAAGTGGATTCGCGGACGGCGTTGAGGTAATCGCTGTTCTTAAAGGCGTCATCGGTCGTGAAGGTAACCGGAATGTGCCGAAGATCGGCATTTTTCATTCCATCCCGCTCAATTCGTCGCGCTACGATGTCGCACCACTCGGCATTATCTTCTACACTCACGACTGATTTCACGCGCTGGGCGAAGAACAAGGTTGATCCGCCGCTCCCAAACTCAAAAACCCGGGTTTCTCGACCTACATAATTTTCGAGAAAATCGATCGCTCCATACGAAAACCAGGGCAGCTCGAGTTCAACCGGCGCCTTACGTGAAATTACGTTCTGGGAAATGTACCGGGGCAAATTGCCCGGATGCCGCATCAAATGACCGGCCAGTTTGGCGACACGTTGCGGATTAGTCAGGTCCATTAGCTTGCAATCGTTGAAAGTCGGCAAGAAACAGATCCGCAACTCGTTCTGATGTGTATTCAGCTGACTTGCGCTGACCGGCTTCGGCGACACGGGCCAGAATCGCATCATCGCCGATTACCGTTTCGATTTTTCGACGAAGTGATTCCGGTGGGTCATTCGAACGATGATCAAAGACGAAGCCGGTCTCGCCATCGCGAATGAAGTCGGTAAAACAATCCAGCTGGGAAACCAGGGCGGCACAGCCCTGGGTCATTGCTTCGAGCGGCGCGAGTCCAAAGGATTCGCCTCTTTCAGCTAACGATGGATAGACAAACAGACGGGCCGACCGAAAAGCCTCTTCGAGGCCAACCTGGTCGAAGATTGGACCAGCGAATTCGACCTGGGCAGCGGCACTGGCCGTGACGCGCTTGAGTTTCGAGAAATACTCGCTTCCTCCTCCGCCAAATTTCGTCTCGATTGGGCCGACAATCATCAGTTTCCAATCCTTAAAAGCAGCGGCCGTTCCCCGAATGAAGGCATCGATCAAGACATGCACACCTTTTTCAGGGTGCACCCGCCCCACATAAAGCATCGTTTTCGGTCGATTAGGCACGGGCGTTGGCGTTGCAGCTGATGTCGAGTGAGGGACAGGATTTGGCACGACCGAAACCTTGCTGGCAAGCTTGGGCGCCTCGGCAATGATCGCGCGAGCGATTGCTTGCGAGGGTGCCTGTAGACGGGCCGCTTTTCGGTAAAGACGCATTTGGCCTTTCGGATAGCGGGCAACTTGCACGTAAATCTGGCCGCGTTGCCGATCGCGGGCGAGGATTGGCAGCCAAAACGTATTCGTTACCAGGATATCCGCCCTCGGCAGAATCGACTTCACTTTTAGCGAGTACAACAAGTCGAGAAATTTTAGCCAAATGAACGATCGCGGCGTGTTAAATCCCCCTACTCGCAGATGCCGAACACCGTCTATAGCCTCTTCGGCTGATTGATTCGGCATTCTGCGCGAGATCATAACGACCTCGTGTCCGCGTTTCACGAATTCCGGGGCGAGTGCGTACCAAACCTTCTCCACACCTCCACCCATGGTCGGCGGGACGGGAAAGAAAGCTCCCAAAACGATCGTAATCCTCATTGGACTGGCGCGGGTTCGTTCAAGATTTCCAACAGCGAATCCACTGCCTTGTTGATTTCGAAACGTTGCTCGAAGCAACGTCGGGCATTGGCGCGCATGCCGTCGCGCACATTTTGCGGAGCAGTGACCCAACGATTTAGCAAGCGCACGGCGCCGGAAAAATCATCCGATTCCACATAGCCGGCGCCATCCTGATCCACCTCGCGCCAGATGTTGATCTTATTGGAGATCAACACTGGCAACCCAACGGCGAGTGCTTCAACCACCGCCATACCGAAATTTTCCTGGTGCGATGGGAGGACAAATGCGTCGGCAATTTTGAGCGCGGCCTGTTTTGTTTCGCCCTGTAGCATGCCGGTAAAGACAACGCGACCAGACAGCTTCAAGTTGGCCGCCCGTTGCTCCAGCTCAGCCTGCCAACCAATCTGGTCCGGACCGGCCAGAACAAGCACGACAGATTCGTCGGCAACGTGCCCAAACGCGTCCAGCAGAATGTCACAGCCTTTCTTGGGATGAAGCCGCCCGAGGAAAAGAAGAATGCGCTTATCGCGTAATTGAGGGAAACGCTGGTAAAAACTGTCGCGTGATTGTTGCGACACGGGCAGTGGAGACGGCACTCCAAGGGGCGAGACTCGTTCGTTAGCGCGATAAAGCCAGAACGATTTGCGCGCGAGCAAGCGTTCTTCCTCTGAAGTAAAAACGACCGCAGCGGCGTCGCGTAACACCCGATATTCCGACCACGGCCAGTAAAGCCACTTCTTAAGATGCTTGAGCGGAAATGTCTCCTTGAACCACGGATCGAGCATGCCGTGAGGGAAAACAAAATACGGAATCGAAGAACCGGCATATCGCCGCCAAGCCGCGAAGCTGAGGTACTGCCAAATCCCATTCACGATCACGTGATCGTAGTCGCCGCCGTTTGCCTTCAGCCACGGCAACAACTCCGACGAATATTGATAACTGGTCTGACCGGACCCGATCGCATGAACGGGCAAACCAATTTCCGTCAACCACGGCGACTTCGGATCTTCCACAACCAGCATCTCCACCTCGTGGCCGCGCTCGGCCATTCCACGACTCAAGGCCAGAACTGCCGATGCCACGCCACCAACGCTCGGATCGAGCGTGTGGACCATTTGAAGGATTTTTAGCGCGCTAGACAACGAAGCCTTCCGTCCGGTGAAAATATTTGCACTCGGGCGACAGCTTCTCGATCGGACGGGCCGGCACTCCGCCATAAAGCTGGTACGACTCCGTGAAAGCTTTGTTGACCAGCGATTTCGCGCCCACCACACAAAAATCCGGAATTACACTGCCGCCGAGCAGAACACAATTCGTCCCCACGAAACAGTAATCTCCAATTCGCACCGGTTGCGAGGTTTGCCGGCTTTTTTCGATGTTCAGGCTATGAGTCATTACTTGGGACGATAGTCCTGCCAAAGTGCTGAACTTGCCGATGGTCACGGTATTCGTGCAGTCGATGAAATGTCGGTGGGTGATGGCCGAGTGCTCGCCAAGAATTAATTGCGGCTTCCGATCCGTTTCGTCGGCAAAATGCGGTGACGGACCGAGTGGAAAGCCGCTGATCCAATTTCCGCGCCCCACCATCGAATGGGCTTTGAGATGCAATAGATCAAGTCCTTTACAAAGCGTGAGATGGGCGATCTGGCTTCCCTCTTCCATGATTAGTTGAGTTGGATTGATCCACGAGAGCCCGATCCGGCAACTCGGATGAATCTGGTAACCAAATTGTTTCTCCAAGAACGCGCGACGCAATCCCCACGGAAGCAAGAAACTGAAGAGCATCAGGAGTTTTTTCACAATGGCGCTCCCAGGCTGCGGTAAACGTCGACGTACTCCGAAATCATCTTGGCGGTCGAGAAACGTTCCGCATTGCGAACGCTTTTCAGGCTCCAGGCTTGACGTTCAATCGTGTTGCTTAGGCGCAAAATATCAGCGGCGAAACCCGCTTCGTCCGCGGCATCATGAAATAATCCGGCATCCCCCGCAGTTTCAGGCATTGGCGGAATATTCGTGCAAACAACAGGACATCCACAGGCTTGGGCTTCGGTTATCGGCCAGCCAAAGCCTTCCGACAGCGAAGGAAACAAGAGTGCAATCGCCAAACTATAAAGCGCCTCAAGCACCTGATCTGACGCGTCTTTAATCTCCACGATGCGATCGGCAATTTCGAGCCGCTTGGCCAGAGCACGTTGCTGGGCATCCAAAACATCACCGGCAAGGACAAGACGCGCATTCCACTTCGATTTATTGCGCGCGAAAATTCGAAGGATGCCGTCGCGATTCTTTCGCGGCAAATTCGAACCCACATGCAGAACAAACGGGAGTTCGAGGCCGGAAATTTGTTTTAACCGCGCCATCGCGTCCGATTGCGAGAGCGGGTGATAAGGATAATTCAGTCCGTTGTGAATGGTTTCGATTTTAGGCGCCGCGCCGCGGCGGGCCACGAGCTGCTCGGCGTCGTCGCGTGTGGCAGTCGAAACGCAAACGACCGCATCGGCGGATCGCAGACTCCGCAAGATCCACCGTTGCAGCAGCCGCCCGGTAAATGAAACCGGACAGTGCAGTTCTTCGCCCAACGCCTGCCGGACAGCGATTAGATCGTGGCAGGTCACGACGGTTGGAACGTTCTTTACATTGGAGGCGTAGATCGCGTTCGAGTGATCGCAAATGTGCACGATCGCCGGTCGGTCCCCCATCCGGGCCCGCAATTTTCGCGGGAACAAGATGAACTTGTCAATGTAAGCGAACCATTTGCCGAGAAAATTGTCCGCGCCAAAGAATTTGCCAAGGACTGGTGCGGGAGCGGCAATTTCCGCGGGAATACCGGCGGCGGTCAAGCCTTGCAGCATCATGGTCGTAAATCGCTGCATGCTTTGTTGGCGATCTAGCGAGTAATTACCGATCAACAGAACCATTGGTTTGATCGGTACTACCCACGCTCCCGTGAATCCTCTCTGCGAAGACAGAGCGCCGCGGAAGGCGTCTCGGCTGCTCTTCCTCAACGGCCGATTCGTCGGTTGGTTCCCCGAAATTCGCCGCAGCGAGACAAAGTCCGGCAAGGACAATGGTGAAGCCAAGCGTGGTTGGTTGGCCAAATTGCCCATTCAGCATTCCTACGAATGCGGTGGCGAACAGAAGAATCGGCAAGGTCTGGCCGGATTTAAGGGCGCGGACACCGGTTATAAAAAGCTTACCGGTCAGCGCGAGGCGCAGGATAATAAACCCGAGGCCAAGCAGTGGGCCCCCTTCGGCAATGATTCGAGTCCACTCGTTCTCGGACAATAGAAATCCTCCCTGGCCGACCAGGAACCGCGCGCCACCCGCGGTGCCTAGACCAAGTCCCCACCCGCTGAGCGGGACTTTAAATAAGTAGGTGAAAGGCTCGGTCAGTTCGTCAAAGATTCGCTCAACCAATCCTCCGACCACCGTTGTCTCCGCAATCTCGGCTGACGTAGTAAATCGTTCGGAAAGAACGTCCATGCCCTCCTTCAAAAATGGGAGACGGCTGGCAAAAAGAACGAGAAGAAAACCAACAATTGCCACCGCGAGCAAAGTGCCGCCGATTTTGTTTACCGCTGAAGGACGCACTGCAAGGATCACCAGAATAGCGAGTGCGACCAACCCGACCGCCAAGACGCAGCCGCGGCTGCCGGAAACGATCACACCGCTTAAAATCGCGGCAGATGCCGCCAACAGAAGCCAGCCTTTATAGATCCGCGCACTGAGTGCGCCGTAAATGACAAACGCAGTGGTCGCACTCAGGTAAAAAATTGGGCCTGAGATAAATGAAAACACCGCTGGGGGCCGAATTTTTCCGCCGGCGGTCGATAGCTGCAATCCTTCGCCCACTCCAACGGTCTTATTAATAAAAGAATCGGGAGAGGCGTTAAACTGGAGCATCATTAACGCCGCCATCGGGACGGACAACAATAAAACCCAGCGGCCAATCTTTTTTACGTCTTCAATGTCCAAAACTTCCGCGATCACGAATATGAGCGGGATATGGAGAAAATCTGATCGAAACCCATACGCAGCCACAAGCAGTATTGTTTTTATCGGAATGTAAGAGACCAGGATGACTATTGTAACGATGACCGATAGCATGCCGATCACGAGCGCCAGAACCACGTAAGCATTCCATGGAAAGCGTCCGGCTCGGATCGCGAAATAATAAATCGCCAATACCACCGGATCGCGAATGATGAGAAGCGGGTCGGACAATTGTGGTACCACCCATTTTCGGAGGACCCCCTCGACCAAGAGAAGAATAAGATAAATCCAGATCGACATCCGAACCGCCTTCAAACTCGGCGCCTGGTCCGCGGGAGCAGGTTTGATAACAGGGAACGGTTGAGGCTTAATCGCGGCTCTCATCGGTCGACGCACCCTACCTTGCAATCACTTCCTGTGCCACCGAAGCGAGCTGTTCCCGATAAATTCGCCATGAGTGCGCTTCCGCTTTGCGCTTCGCGGCCTCCTTCATTGACCTCAATCGGTTTTCATCTGCGCAAAGAATGTCGAGCTTCTCCTCGATTGAGCTCGCCGAACGAATAGGAATGACAAAGCCGTCCTTTCCAGCACAGTGGGATCCGAAGCTTGGAATTCACGTGACTTGAAGTCGCGGC
>JADMIO010548809.1_pt1 | contig 108412 bp, 94 predicted proteins | sample 8958161 | NCBI WGS metagenome assembly JADMIO01 (sample SAMN16585339, study PRJNA669376) | soil metagenome | isolation source: Crop rotation soil | place: USA: Cullars Rotation, Alabama | collected 2011
CGACAACTTGTCCACGTGGAATTCTAAGCTTAGGATCCCAATGTGCTGGAAAGGCGAGGTATGGGGTTATCGGCGAGATGCGGATAGGCGACATGGCCTTGCGCGCCGGTGACTGTGAGGCGACCCGTCATGGTGCCACGCCGACCGATCTTCATCATATCACCGAGCTTGGCGACGCTGGTGGGTTCTCCAACCAGACAGTGATCGATCTTGTCACCCGCTTCCCTCACGGCGGTCAGCATTTTGACCGTACCGTTGACCGCAGGTCCTTCCTCATCGCCGGTGATGAGCAGGCCAATCGAGCCGGTGCGGGTGCCGTTCACGCGTGAGGCGGCTGCGACGAAAGCGGCGATCGCACTCTTCATATCGTTGGCGCCGCGACCGAGAAGTTGGCCGCCGTGGATCTCGCCGCCGAACGGATCGACGCTCCACTTGGCGGCATCGCCAACCGGCACCGTGTCGATGTGACCGGCGAAGCAGAAGAACGGCGCCTTCGTTCCGATCCGTGCGTAGAGATTGTCGACATCGGGCGTGCCGGGCGCGTTGAATTTCATGCGGCGGCAGGAGAACCCGAGCCCGCCAAGCGTTGCCTCCAGCCCATCGAGGGCGCGGGTGCAATCCGGCGTAACGCTGGGGATGCGGATCAGCTCCTGGGCCAGCGAAACCGGGTCATGCATTGGGGAAGGGGACGCCATGGTCTTCTCGGTGTACCGAGGGGGGTGACCGCGGTCAATTGCACTTGGCGCAGCCTCTGCCTAAAGAAAGCGTCAGGTCGTTTGAAAAAGGATTTTCGCCAATGGCAGGCCGGCTCGCAGGAAAAGTAGCAGTCATTACGGGTGCGGCCAGCGGCATCGGCCGCGCAACCGTCGATCTCTTCGCGCGGGAAGGCGCCAAGGTCGTGGTCGGCGACATCCAAGACGACAAGGGCGCCCGCCTCGGCGAAGAACTGGGAAAGAACGGCCGGTACGTTCACTGCAACGTCATGGAGGAAGGCGAGATCAAAGCCGCGATCGATCTCGCTGCGAAGACCTTCGGCCGTGTCGATTGCGTGTTCAACAATGCCGGCTCGGGCGGCGCGCTCGATCCGATCGAGGTGGTTTCCGCCGAGTCCTTTGCCGATGTGATGAACCTTCATGTGCGCGCGGCGCTTTGGGGCATGAAACACGCCGTGCCGCATATGCGTAAACAAGGCGGCGGCTCGATCATCTCCACGGCTTCGATCGCAGGGATGCGCTCAGGCTATGGGCCGATGCTCTATTCGATCGCGAAGGGCGCGATCGTGCATATGACGAAAGTGATGGCGGCTGCGCTCGGGCCAGACAGCATTCGCGTGAATTGCATCTGCCCGGGCGCGATCGCGACGCCGATCTTCGCAAAGTCCGTTGGGCTTGCCACTCAAGTGGCCGACACAACAGTCGCAGCAATCGAAGAAGCAATGAAAACGATCCAGCCGCTGCCCTATGCGGGGCTGCCTTCCGATATTGCCGAGGGTGCGGCCTATCTTGCGAGCGACGGAGCGCGGTTTGTTTCCGGACATGCTCTGGTGATCGACGGCGCAATCACAGTGGGGGATTTTCGACAGGGCGATAACAGCGCCTTCGCGCCGATCATGCGTGCGATCGGTCTCGATCCCGGCGCGATCGATCAGATGTTGCAGCAACTGCGAGGAGCTGGCCCGACTTGAAGACTATCGGATCCTTCGAGGCGAAGAACCGTCTTTCCGAGCTTCTCGACCTTGCAGAGCGGGGCGAGGAATTCGCCATCACGAAGTATGGGCGCGTGGTCGCCAAATTAGGCCCGCCTCAGCACACGCGTGACGCTGAAGCCGCGCGACAGGCGATGGAGCGAATTCGAGCGCGGGCGAAGCGGCTGAAGATCAAGTTCGACTGGGACGAGTGGAAAAAATATCGGGATGAAGGCCGGCCGTGACGAGTCAGGTTCCAGAAGCACCGCTTGTCGTCGACGCGTCTTTGACAATGGCGTGGCTTCTCCTCGGTGAGGTGACGGAAGACATCAAGCGATCGTATGTCCTTGCGGCTCGCGTCGGCATTCTTGTGCCAGCCATTTGGCGGTTCGAGGTGATCAATGCCCTCAACGCCGCGATGCGGCGAAAACGCCTCAGCGCGCAAGATCGGGACGACTGTCTTGCGGACCTTCGGCTTCTTGAGATCAACGTCGACGCCGAGTCCCAATCAAGAGTTTGGGCGGAGACCGCCGCTCTGATGGATCGACACCGTCTCACGACTTATGAAGCTGCCTATCTCGAACTTGCCATTCGGTCGGGAAGCGCGCTCGGTTCGATGGATGAAGATTTGCGAAATGCCGCCAAACAGGAAGGCGTTGATCTGCTGCCAGCTCGTTTGCCAAAGGGACTTTGACCGCGGCAATCAGCGCGTACCCTTCCCTCGCGGGAGGGTCGACGCGGTGAGAGCGCAGCTCGAAGCGCGGCGGGGCCGGGGGCACCAACCCCGATTTAATTGCAGACTCAGAAATCCCTCCCGGCTCGACCTGCACTTTCAGTGCAAGATCTCGCCCGACCCTCCCACAAGGGGAGGGTATACGATGGAGAAGCTCTCTCAGAAATTAGTCGCGCAGCAGTTCGTTGATGCTGGTCTTGGAGCGGGTGCGTTCGTCGACGGTCTTGACGATGACGGCGCAGTAGAGCGACGGGCGGCCCGCCGCTTGGGGCAACGTGCCGGAGACGACCACCGAATAGGGTGGGACCTTGCCGTAGTGGATCTCGCCGCTGGCGCGATCCACGACTTTGGTCGTCGAGGTGATGAAGACGCCCATCGAGATCACCGAGCCTTCGCCGACGATCACGCCTTCCGCAACTTCCGAGCGCGCGCCGATGAAGCAATTGTCTTCGACGATCACCGGATTGGCTTGCAGCGGCTCGAGCACGCCTCCAATGCCGGCGCCGCCCGAGATGTGACAGTTGCTCCCGATCTGTGCGCATGACCCGACGGTCGCCCAGGTGTCGACCATCGTTCCTTCGCCGACATAAGCACCGACATTGACGAAGGAGGGCATAAGGATCGCTCCCTTCGCGATGAATGCGGAGCGGCGAACGATCGCGCCGGGGACGGCACGAAAGCCTGCGGCCTTGAATTGTGCCTCCGACCAACCGGCGAATTTCGACGGGACCTTGTCGTACCAATGAGCGTTGCCGCCTGGACCGCCGGCAATCAAAGCCATGTCGTTTAGACGGAACGAGAGCAGCACGGCCTTCTTCAGCCATTGATGCACGACCCATTCGCCCTTGAATTTTTCGGCGACGCGGAGCGTGCCGCGATCGAGCTGATCGAGGGCGGTGTCGACGGCTTGACGCATCGGCCCTTGTGTTGCGCTCGAAATCGTTTCGCGCGCTTCCCAGGCCGCATCGATGACCGTCTGCAAGTCTCCGCTCATATCGTCTCCTTGATCCTCAGGCTCAGCAGAAAGTCCGCCAAGTTTTCCGCCTCGTGATGAATATGCTCTGGCGAGGCTTTTGGCCACTCCGGTCCTTGCTTGCTCCAGGAGGAGTCGTTGCGCACCCAGACTGTGGTCATGCCGAGCTCGGCCGGGACGACCAAGTTTCGTGAGATGTCCTCGAACATCGCCGCGCTTCTCGGTTCGATGGTGCAGACGTCCATCATGGTCTCGAAGGCGCGCCGGTCCGGCTTGGGGACATAACTCGTGCCGGCTATGTCGATCACATCTTCGAACTGAGCGGTAATGCCAAGCCGGTCGGTGACGCGCTTCGCATGCGCCACCGACCCGTTCGTGAAGATCACTTTGCGGCCCGGGAGACGCGACAACCCTGCCGCCAGCGACGGATCGGGCTCCACCACGGAAAGGTCGATGTCGTGCACGAAGTCGAGATAAGGCCCCGGCTCCATGCCGTGGACTTTCATCATCCCGCAGAGGGTCGTGCCGTGATCGCGGTAGTAGGCCTTCTGGATGGAACGCGCTTTCTCTTCGTCGCAGGCAAAGTAGCGCGCGAGGAATTGGCACATACGCACATCGATCTGCGCAAAGAGATTGCACGACGCCGGGTAAAGCGTGTTGTCGAGATCGAAAATCCAAGTCTCGACATGACGGAAGTCAGGTGAGGGCGCGCTGGCAGACATTTCGCGCACCATGCGCAAATCGCGACGACGCTGACAAGCGGTTGGCTCAGTCCGCGCCGGTCGGTTGGTTCTTGGGGATCGAGCTATGCGGATACCCCGTGCACGCGCCGACCCTTCATGACGGTTCGGCGAATCGGCAGGACCGCGTAAAGGTTTGAGCAACCAAGAGGCTTTGATGCAACACCCCGCCCGGGGGAATTAAAACCTCATTAACGTACGGCTCCATATCGTCCCCGCCGGGGGCAGCGATGGCCAGTTTGCGTACGATACTCGACTTCCCGCTTCGGCGGGCCGCGGCGCAGCTTGGCGACCGGCCGCTTACGGTGAGCGACATTGAAGAAATCGTTGCCCGGTTTCCGGGCGCGGCTGCGTTCGTGCGCGACTCGGGCGAACTGCAGCAGGCGAATAATGCTGCGGCGCCGTTGATCCTGGCGTTGGTGGATGAACGGGCCGACCGCGTGGTCCGCGAACGGCTGCTTGGGCTGATCGCGAAGTGTGCTTCGGGAAAGCCGGTGGTCGATCGGATCGCGGTGAGCCATCCTGACGATCCGACATTCGCAAAACGTATCTTTGACGCGACCTTCGTTCCGGTCACGCGCGGCGTGCTGCTGCTCGCGCAAGAGTCGACTCTCGAGCGCAACCTCATCACCGCGCTCACGCAATCGCGCGAGCTTTTTCGTGATCTCGTCTATTTGAGCTCAGCCTTTGCTTGGGAGACGGATGAGAAGGGCGCTTTCACCTTCGTCAGCAAGACCGGCGCTGTCGGTTATTCGCCGCACGCGTTGCACGGACGGTTGGCCGACAGTCTTGTCGTCAACAGCGACGACGATGAAGCGATGCCTTCGGTATTGCCCTTTCATACGCGGACGCCGGTCGAAGACGTCGAGGTGTGGCTGCGCGCAGCCGACGGCAGCTCACGCTGCTTTTTGGTGACCGCGTCTCCAATCATCGATGAGAGCGGGCGCCGGCGTGGCGCGCGCGGCGTCAGCAATGACATCACCAGCGAACGACGCCGCGAAGCAGAGCTCTGCCGTATTCAGACGCGCGAGTCGCTGGCGCGCGCGGTCATCGACGCCATTCATCGTCATGTCGAGCCTGCTTCGATGCTGTCGGCCAGTGCCAACGCGGTGCGCATGGCGGCGCATGCCGATCGCTGCTGGATCGTCGAGCCCAAAGCCGATGCAACCGGCTGGACGGTTCTGGCCTGTGATACCGAAGACTCGGCCGCCGCCGCCATTCCTAAGCAAGCCTTGTCCGTTTTGGCAGATGGTCAGGACGTTCTCGATACATCACGGCCCTTCAGCTCGGCGCGCAGCCTAGGGCTCGTGATTGCGAGTTCCTACGGCCCAACGACGAACGGCGCGATCGTGATTTCACGCGAAGCCATGAGCGGCGCTTTCGATATCGAGACCTCGGTGCTCCTCCAGAGCATCGCGCCGCACCTGGGCGTTGCCCTTGCGCATGCAAAGCTCGTTCGCACGCTCGAAGAACAGGCCTTGACGGATTCGCTGACCGGTCTGATGAACCGCCGCGCGTTCATGCGCGAAGCGGGCCGGCGCCTCGAACAACACCGACGGATGGGCCGCAAAGGCGTTCTCGTCTATATCGATCTCGACGATTTCAAGAAGATCAACGACGCCGGCGGCCATGCGGCCGGTGACGCAGCACTCAAAGCGCTCGGCAAGATCCTACAAACGCGTTTGCGTGCCGGCGATCTCGCCGTGCGCTTCGGTGGCGACGAGTTTGGCGTATGGCTGGAAGAAGCCGATAGCACCGTCGCCGAGCGCAAGGCCACCGATCTGCAGCAGCATGTGGCGGACGCGGGCAGGGACCTGGGGTTCGAGATGCCGTTTTCGCTCTCGCTTGGCGCGGCGGTGTTTGAACCTCAGTCGCGCGAGACGCTTGCCGACCTGATGTCGCGCGCCGATGGCGCGCTTTATGCGTCGAAGCGCGGCGGGAAGCGCAGGCTTACCCTGGCCGAGCCGGTTCGCGTCGAGGCGGCGTCATGAAGTCGCTTCTCGCCAGATTGATCACGGGCACGGTGCTTCCCAAGCGCCTCAGTTACGAGGACGCGCGCGATGCACTCGAGACGCACGCCGTGCAAGTGCGCCGCGAGCTGGCCAAACGCACGGATGCCGAGCCCGAGATGCTCTACTACCTTGCGGGCGATGAGATGGCGGAGGTGCGCCGCAGCGTTGCGGCAAATCCATCCACTCCCCAGCAGGCAAACAAGTTTCTCGCGACTGATGTCGACGACGAAGTGCGATGCGAGTTGGCGCAGAAGATCGCGCGGCTGGTGCCGGGACTCGACTCGATCGAGCAGTCGCGCATTCGCGATCTCGCGATCGAGGTTCTGGAGACGCTGGCGCAAGACCATCTTCCGCGCGTGCGACAGATCATTGCCGAAGAAATCAAATCGACGCGCAATGTCCCGCCAAACATCGTCAAGAGATTGGCGCGCGATCTCGAAGCGATCGTGGCGGCTCCTGTGCTCGAATATTCACCGCTTCTCTCGGACGAAGATCTGATCGAGATTGTCGCTGGCGGGTCGGCCAAGGGCGCTCTCGAGGCGGTTGCGCGCAGGCGTGGCTTGAGCGCGCCAGTGGCCGATGCGGTGGTGGCTACGCTCGACGTCCCGGCGGTTGCCGCTCTCCTCGCAAATGCGAGTGCGCAAATTCGCGAAGACACGCTCGACCGGATCATCTCGAACGCCGAGGGGATCGAGTCCTGGCACAAGCCACTCGTTCTTCGGCCGGAGTTGTCGCTGCGGGCGGTGCGGCGAATAGCAGGCTTTGTAGCGTTCTCGCTGCTCGAGATTTTGCAGAAGCGTACTGATCTCGACGACGACACGACGACCGAGCTGCGAACGCGCGTACGCGCACGTATCGCGCATGAAAATTTGGCGCACGATGCGGCTGATCAAGCGCGCGTGGCAGCGGAAGCGATCGCAGAGGCGCTCTCGCAAGGGAAGCTTAACGACGACTTCGTGCAGGAGGCGGCGGATCGCGGTGATCGCGAACTCGTCGTTCAAGCGCTCGGCGCGCTAACTAATATGCCGCCATTCGTCATCGAGCGGGTTCTTGCTTCAAAAAGCGGAAAGGCGATCGTGGCGATATGCTGGAAGGCGAGGCTGACGATGCGCGTCTGTCTCAAGATCCAATCGAATGTCCTGCGTTTGCAGGCGCGCGATTTGGTTTTGCCGCGCAACGGCGTCGACTTTCCTCTGACCGAAGAAGAGATGGGCTGGCATCTCGGCTTCTTCGGAATCACGAACTAGCCGATCTTTCCGTCACGTCGCCGGTGGCGAATTCGCATGACCCGATGAATGCCGCGGTGTAACTCTTCGCCGGCTCGCGGAGGGGCTTCCCAATGTCCCAGATCGCTCACGGCAGACGCGCCGTTGTACTCGGCGGCGGAATTGCGGGGTTACTCGCAGCGCGCGTTCTTTCGGATCGCTTCGATCACGTCACGATTGTCGAGAAGGACGTATTGGCGAAAGGGCCGGACGTCCGCAAGACAGTTCCGCAGGGCGCCCATGTTCACGGACTTCTCGCGCGCGGATGCCAGATCATCGAGCGGCTCTTTCCGGGCATCACCGCGCAGCTGATAGCAGAAGGCACGAGCCCCGTCGGCGTCGACGATGCGCGCATCTATATCCTCGGCTGGCGCAAGACTTACACAGGCGACGACAAGATTCTCTCGATGACGCGTCCGTTTCTCGAAGGGGTTCTCGCGCGCCGTGTGCTTTCGATCGCGAATGTCACTGCCGTTGAACAGTCAGACGCTTTCGAGCTCGTCGGGACAGCGGCGCGGGTGACTGGTGTCAACCTTCGCAATGAGAGCGGCACACAGGAACTGACCGCGGACCTGATCGTCGATGCGCGAGGGCGATCCTCCAACCTCAGTGATTGGATGCGAGCTCTTGGCACTCCAAGCCCGCCGCACGAGACGTCGCCGCTAGCCTCGGTCTATTGTTCGTACTTGCTCGAGCCGCGCAGAGGAGAGAAGCGGCCGGCGCCGCATCAAGTCGCACGGTTCGAAGACAAAACGGGCGTCTTGCTCTTCCCCGTCGAGGGTGGTCGAGTGCTGCTCTCCCTCGGGTCGAACGTGAACGCGAAGTTGCCGCAGACTCATGAGGAGATGCTGACGCTCCTGAAGACACTGCCGGTGCCAGATGCGTTTCTCGCGGCGAACGAGCTCTCGCCGATCACGACACCGCTTTATTCGCGTTTCACGGCGAGCGTGCGGCGGCGCTTCGATCGGCTGGCACATCCACCCGAAGGCATCGTTGCCATCGGCGACGCGGTGGCGAGCTTCAATCCCATCTTCGGTCAGGGAATGACTGTGGCCGCTCTTGAAGCGGAATGGCTGGAGAGCTGCCTCTCAAGAGACGATCCCGCAAAGTCCGGATTCGCAAAGGCCTACTACGCCGGCGTACAGCCGATCGTCGATCGGGCCTGGGGACTTCCGGATCTCGAAGCGCGGCGCGAAAATCCATCGGCCCAATCGGCCGCTATTCGCTTTGCGCTTTGGTACACAAAGCGGATGCAGAACGCTGCGTCGCGCAGCGCTCACATCTCGAAGACGATCGCCCGCGTGCAGAACATGCTCGAGCCGCCGAGGGCTCTGTTCAAACCGAGCGTCTTTCTCACCGTTCTCTTTGCTTGATCTCTAGAACTGTTCCGCCCAGGGCCTCACGTCGAGCTCCTGCGTCCAGGCACTGCGATGCTGCGTGTGCATGAACCAGAACGCGTCCGCGATGGCGTCGATCTTGAGGAGTCCGTCGGGTCCGCGCTTTTCGGTCAAGTCCGGAAAGCGCGAGAGCAGCCGAGCGCCTTGGATGCCGCCATCGACAATCACGTGGCCGACGTGGATGCCTTTCGGTCCGAGCTCACGGGCCATGCTTTGCGAGATGGCGCGCACGCCGGCTTTCGCTGAGGCGAAGGCGACAAAGCCGGCTTTGCCGCGCAATGAGCCGGAGGCACCGGTAAAAAGGATCGTGCCCGCGCCGCGCGGCACCATGCGTTTGGCCGCTTCGCGACCGATCAGGAGGCCGCCGAGCGTGTGCTCGCGCCACAATTGCTCGAAGTCGGCACGTGCGATTTCGAGGATGCTGTCGAAGCGGTTGGTGCCGGCGTTGTGGAGCGTCAGGATCAGGCCCCCGTTCGCATCGGCTGTCGCGACGAAGCGCTCTGCATCGGCTTCGATGCTCGCGTCGCCGACAACGGCTTCTGCCGAGCCGCCGGCACTGCGGATCTCGGAAACAACCTGATCCAGCTTGGCCTTGGTGCGGCCCGCGACCACGACGTGGAGGCCCTCGCGCGCAAAGCGTCTCGCGCTTGCCGCCCCGAGGCCCTCGCTCGCGCCGACGCCGACAACGAGGGCGGTTTGTGCTTTAGCCATTGTCCAATCTCCTCGAGTGTTCCCTCACGATAGCTCGGTATTTGGCGCCCACGAAGTCAACGGCGGCCCGCGCAGGCGACGCCAGACCCTTGCGCATGGCTCTCATCGCGATGAGCATGCCAAGCTTCGAGGACGATGCGACCCGAGCGAGAAGACATGAGCTGGGACAAGCACATCAACGAGATCAGAGACCGCCGCAGCCGTGCCAAAGCACAGGGCGGAGCGGAGGCAGTCGGGCGTCAGCACGACAAGGGCCGGTTGACCATTCGCGAGCGCATAGACGCCTTGCTCGACCCGCAGTCCTTCAAGGAGATCGGTCCGATCGCCGGTCGAGGCGAGCGCGATGACGACGGCGCTCTCACGTCATTCACGCCGGGAAACTTCGTCCTCGGAACGGGCAAGATCGACGGACGGGTCTGCATCGTCGGCGGCGAGGATTTCACGATGGGCGGCGGCTCGCCGAACCCGGCAGGTCTGCGCAAGAGCATCTACACCGAGGAGCTCGCCTGTCAGCTTCGCGTGCCGCTCATTCGGCTGCATGAGGGATCGGGCGGCAGTGTGGCGGGAAGCGGGGGCCGGGGCGGGCCACCCACCTTGCCCGAGCCGGTCTTTGCCGGCCATCGATTTGCGTCGGTCGCGCGCACGATGGCGACGGTACCGGTGGCGACGGCGGCCGTCGGATCGGTCGCGGGATTGCCGGCGGTTCGACTGGTGTCATCGCATTACTGCGTGATGACGCGACAGGCGCAGATTCTGGCCGGTGGGCCGGCGCTCGTCGAGCGTGCTCTCGGCGAAGTCGTGACGAAGGACCAACTGGGTGGCGCCGAGCTGCATGAGAAGAGCGGCGTGATCGACGACATTGTCGAAGACGAGCTCGCTGCCTTTGTGGCGATACGGCGATTCCTTTCTTACTTGCCGCAGAATGTTTGGGAGCTACCACCGGTTTTGCCCGGTGGCGATTCCCGCGACCGACAAGAAGAAAAGCTCTCGACGATCGTCCCGGGCAATCGGCGTCAGATCTACGACATGCGGCGCGTCATCCATGCAGTGTTGGACGAAGGCTCGTTCTTCGAGATCACGCGCAAGTACGGGCCGAGCCTCATCACCGGTCTTGGCCGGCTCATGGGTGTGCCTGTCGCGATCTTTGCAAACGACTGTAAGCATCTGGCCGGCGCGATGACCGCCGCGGCAGCGCGCAAGATGCGTCGCTTCGTCGAGTTCGCGCAGGTCTTCCATTTGCCGGTGATCAGTCTCGTCGACGAGCCCGGGTTCATGATTGGGCCCGACGCGGAGCGGGAAGGGACTGTGCGCGCCGGAGCGGCGGCCGTTCTGACCGCGGCGACATGCACTGTGCCTTGGGCCTCGGTGATCGTGCGCAAGAGCGTCGGCCTCGCGGCCGGCGCGCATTACGGGCCGCAAGCTCTTGTGCTGGCGTGGCCGTCCGCCGAGTCTGGGGCCTTGCCGGTTGAAGGCGGGGTCGCGGTGGCGTTCGCGCGCGAGATTGCGGCGGCGCCCGATCCGGCGGCGCGGCGGAGCGAGCTCGAGGCGCAATTTGCGGCCCGTCAGTCGCCGTTTCCAAGGGCCGAGGCGTTCTCCGTTCACGACCTGATCGATCCCAAGGAAACGCGGCCCAAGCTTTGCGACTGGCTGGAGCTGGTGAAGCCGCAGCTCAATCACTTGCTTGGGCCGACGCATTTCACCTATCGGCCTTAGCCGTCAGCGTGTCTTGATCAGATCCGAGGGCAGCATGATGACAGTCGTCGTGTTGTTCTCCGCGCCGATCTCGGCAACCATTTGCACGCGGCGAAGCTCGAGGGCAATCGGGCTTTCGGACATCTGGCTCGCCGCTGCCGTCAACTTTTGCGCGGCCTCGAACTCAGCGTCGGCCTTGATGAGCCGCGCCCTTTTCTCGCGGATCGCCTCCGCTTCTCGCGCCATAGCGCGCTGCATGGCCTCAGGAATCTCGACGTCTTTCATTTCGACCATTTCGATGGCGACGCCCCAGGGCTCGGTCGCTTCATCGACGATCTGCCGCAAGGCGTCGTTGATCTTGTCGCGTTCTTTTAGAACTTCGTCGAGCATGTGTTGGCCGATGATGTTTCTCAGACTGGTGAGCGCGACTTGATAGACGGCCGCCTTGTACTGCTCGACCGACAACACGGCCTTTGTCGGATCATTGATCTTGTACCAAAGCACCGCGTTGACGTTGATCGTCACGCTGTCTTTGGTGATGGTTTCCTGCCGCTCGATCGTGACCGTCTTGGTTCGAAGATCGACCTTGGACGTCCACTCGATGATCGGGATGATGAAGAAGAGTCCCGGCCCGGCTACGCGACTGAACCAGCCGAGCCGAAAGACGACGCTGCGTTCGTATTGCTGAACAATGCGAATGCTGAGCGCAAGCAACGCGGCGAGAACCGCGAGAAGAATGACGTAGGTCATTTGTGGGATGCCCCGGTGTTTGATGCGGCCCTTGAAGCGGAACCGCCGTTCTGCCAAGCGCGCCGTCGGTCTTATGGGGTGGGCGTCGCCGTTTGGCGCCTGTCACATGGTCATCGAATTTTTGACCTGCGATCCTTGAAAAGGATGAGAACTCGCTTCGTCACAGATCCACCCCCGTGATCGCGCGGATTTCCGCGAGTCTTCGCGCCGTGAAACGCTTTCCTTTTCATGCAGCCATGCAAGCGGTGCGGGGTGTAGCGTAGCCGCGCGGAACGGGAGGCGAACAATCCTGGTCCGTTAATCTTTGGCCTCCCACCGCGGCGAAGGCCAACTGTGGCGGGAATGCTCCGTGTACAGAACGGAACCGGAGATTTGGCGAGGGATGAAGGGCTGGGTTATAGCTCGGCTATGGCCAAGTCTCCGCGCCCGCGTCCGACCCCGCGTGCCTCCAATGCGTCGGTGCTCGAAAACGTCGCTTCGCGGCTCAAGGAGTTGCGGCGAGAAAAGGGCTTGTCCCTGCAGGAGCTCGCCGAGGTTTCGGGGGTCTCGCGCAGTCTCTTGTCTGAAATTGAGCGCGGCGAAACGAATCCGACGCTGGCGACCCTCTGGAATCTCACTCAAGCCCTGAATGTCGACATTGCAGCGCTCGTCGGCGCTCCCGACGGCCAGACGAAGCGCTCGAGCGTCGAGACGCACGCGGCCGCTCAAGTACCGAAGATCGAGACGAAGGCGTCCAAGAGTGTGCTCAAGATTTTGAGCCCGCCCGGTCTGGCGGGCCGCTTCGAATGGTATCTGTTGGAACTTCAGGCGGGCGGTCATCTTGCCAGCCCGGCGCATCACGCGGGGACACAGGAGCATTTGACAGTGCTCTCAGGCCGTATTCGCGTCCTCTCGCTCGACAGCGAGGCAGTGCTCAAGGCAGGGGACATTGCACGCTACCGGGCCGACGTTCCTCACAAGCTCGAAGCGGAGGGTGGTGCGGCACAAGCTCTGTTGGTTGTGATCACGCCTTAACCTAAAACATCCGTCTTAACCGCCCCGATGGACGCGGCCTTGCTATAGAGAGTGGATGGATCATCTCATCAAAGGTTATCGCCGATTTCGCACCGAACTCTGGAGTCGGGAGCGCGAACGGTTCGAAACTCTCTCGCGTGAGGGGCAGCGTCCGCGCACGCTCATCATCGCCTGCTCTGACTCGCGCGTTGATCCGCAAATGATCTTTGGCGCGCGGCCCGGCGAGTTCTTCGTGATCCGCAATGTTGCCAATCTCGTTCCCCCCTATGCACCCGATGGCGCCTATCACGGCACCAGCGCGGCAATCGAATTTGCCGTGCGCGCACTCAAGGTTCAGCACATTGTGGTTCTAGGGCACGCCCAATGCGGCGGCATTCAAGCGCTGCTTGAGGGGACGCCGCCTGAGGCGAAGGAGTTCGTCGAGCCCTGGATCCATATCGCCGATCCGGCTCTCGCGCGAGCCGAGAAAGCGGCCGACCCAGCCGAGCGTCAACTCCTTTGCGAGTATGAGGCGGTCCGCGTATCGCTTTCGAATCTCATGACTTTTCCGTGGGTGCGGTCGCCGGTCGAGGCGGGAGAACTCAAGCTGCACGGCTGCCACTTTGGAATCGTCGATGGCCTTCTGACCTGGCTCGGCGAAGACGGGTCGTTCGGGATCGTCGCGCCTTAATGGCGCCCCATCGCGGCTTGCACCGTTGGGCCGACCGGTATATTCCGGTTCAGCGGATGGAGGCTCCGGTATGGCGGAATTGCTCAATCGGCTCAAGAGCGAGCTCAAGGCCCTCGAAGAGCAGGGGCTCTATAAGCGTGAGCGGCCGTTGGCATCGCCGCAGAGCGCGGTCGTGCGGGTCGCCGCCGACGGCCGGCAGGTTCTCAATCTCTGCGCCAACAATTATCTGGGCCTTGCCGACAACAAGGACTTGGTGCGGGCTGCGGAGCGCACGCTTGAAGAGAATGGGCTCGGCATGGCTTCGGTGCGCTTCATCTGTGGGACGCACGCGCTTCATCGGCAGCTCGAAGAGAGGATCGCCACGTTTCTCGGCACGGAGGACTCGATCCTTTATGCGGCGTGTTTCGATGCCAATGGCGGCGTGTTCGAGCCGCTGTTCGATGAGAAGGACGCGATCATCTCGGACACGCTCAATCACGCCTCGATCATCGATGGCGTGCGGCTGTGCAAGGCAAAGCGGTATCGCTATCGCACCGGCGACGCGGACGATCTGGAGGAACAGCTGAAGCAGGCGCGGGCCGATGGCGCCCGGGAGATCATCGTTGCGACCGACGGCGTCTTTTCCATGGATGGCATCATCGCCGATCTCAAGACCGTTCGGTCGCTTTGCGATCGCTACGGGGCTCTGCTGATGGTGGACGATTGTCACGGGCTTGGCGTCTTGGGACGCGGCGGGCGCGGGACGCCCGAGCATCACAAGGTGAAGCCCGACATCATCACGGGGACACTCGGCAAGTCGCTGGGCGGATCGATCGGCGGCTTCGTTGCGTCGTCACAGCCGGTGATCGACATGCTGCGCCAAAAGTCGCGGCCCTATCTGTTCTCAAACGCTTTGCCACCGATGGTGGTCGCAGCGGCGATCAAAGCCATCGATCTCTGCGAAACAGGCGATGACCTACGCAAGCGGCTCTTTGAGAACACCCGGCGCTTTCGGGACGGTGTCCGACAGCTCGGCTTCGACGTCCGGCCAGGCGAGCATCCGATAACGCCAGTGATGATCGGCGAAGGTTCGCGGGCGCAAGAGATGTCGAAAGCGCTCTATGACCTCGGCGTCTATGTGGTGGGGTTCTTCTTCCCGGTCGTGCCAAAGGGACAAGCGCGCATTCGAGTTCAGCTGTCGGCGGCGCTCACGCCGGATCACGTGAGTCAGGCTCTCGATGCCTTTGCAACGGCCGGCCGCAAGATCGGGTTGATTCAATAACAACGACCTCGCGGCCTAAGCTCGCGAGGACAATGACTGTCCAGGGATGCGATCATGAAAGCGCTTGTCAAAGCGAAGCCGCAAGAAGGTGTGTGGCTCGAGGACCAGCCGGAGCCGACACCGGGCCCGGAAGACGTCGTCATCAAGATCAAGCGCACCTCGATCTGCGGCACGGACATTCACATTTATAAGTGGGATGACTGGGCGAGCCGCACGGTGCCGGTGCCGCTCATCATCGGTCACGAATGGGCGGGTGAGATCGCTGCGCTCGGCTCCAACGTGCACGACTTCAAGGTCGGGCAGCGCGTGTCGGGCGAAGGTCATCTTATCGGCATGCGGAGCAGGATGAGCCGGGCGGGGCGCTTCCACCTCGACCCGGAAACGCGCGGCATCGGTGTCAACGTGCCGGGTGCTTTCGCCGAATATCTAAAATTGCCGGCGTTCAATCTGGTGGCGCTGCCGGACTCGATCGAGGACGATTTGGGTTCGATCCTCGATCCGCTAGGCAATGCCGTGCATTGCGCGTTGTCGTTCGATCTCGTCGGCGAGGATGTTTTGATAACGGGTGCGGGACCTATCGGCATCATGGCAGCAGCTGTCGCGCGCCATGTTGGGGCACGCCACGTTGTGATTACAGACGTCAACGACTATCGCCTCGAGTTGGCGGGACGGGTAGCGGATGTGCGCCCCGTCAACGTCGCAAAGCAGTCTCTGCCCGACGTGATGGCGCAGCTTCACATGCGAGAGGGCTTCGACATCGGGCTCGAGATGAGCGGTGCCGCCCAAGCGCTCGATCAGATGGTCGAGACGATGGTGATGGGCGGCCGCATCGCGATGCTGGGCATCCCGCCCGGCAAGACGCAAGTCGATTGGGGTCGGATCGTTCTCAAGGCGCTCACGATCAAGGGCGTCTACGGGCGCGAGATGTTCGAAACTTGGTACAAGATGATCGCGATGCTCGAAAGCGGGCTCGACGTGCGGAAAATCATCACGCACCGCTTTCCATTCAACGATTACAAGACTGCCTTTGAGACGATGAAGTCTGGGCAGTCCGGTAAGGTCGTTCTCAACTGGGGCTAAGTCCCGACGCGCGGTTCCGTCGGCTTGGAATCGAGGTCGGAGTAGTTCGACTTCTTCAGCGCAAAGCGGATGAAAGCGATCGTGTCGTAGAAGCCGTGGCAGAGGATTGCCGCCCAGAGATTGTAGCCGGCGAGGACGAAGGCTAAGCCGAACAGAACGGAGAGCTGAGCGATGATGAGCATCGCACGGGGGCCTTGGTAGTAGTGCACCAGTGCGGCTCCCGCGGCAGCGACGAATATTCCCAAGAAGGCGGCCGGCGCTTCCCCGATCGAGGGCGTGAGCAGGATCGTGAGGGAGTTCACGACGACTCCTCGGAATACCAGTTCCTCCAAGAAGCCACCCAACAGCCACGCAAGCGCGATACCCGCAATGAGCTTAGACGTCGACTCTTGGAGAGGGCGAAACGCATCGAGCGTGGGCGGAGTCTTGACCCATCGACTGGCGACAGAATCTGCGACGGGGCTGTACGCCCACATCAGCCCGGTCCAAACCGCCGCGAAGAGGAGTGTCTTCCACCAGGACCCAGGAGCATTGAGGCCAACATCGGCAGGTCCAGAGAGGCCGAAGATCCAAGCCGCCAAAGCGAATACGGCGATGACGACCAGTCCTCCGACCAAGATTGGGGTGGAACGGCGAAACCAGATGCCGACGATCGCAAGCCAGACGGCGGTGAGGACGAGCGCGGTGATTTGGAACATTGTTGGCTCAAACTGTTCCGATTGGAACCAATATGGTTTACCCGTCACGCTGCTCGGCCAAAGTCTTCAGCCTCTAGCAATGTGAATTCCCAAGGTGAGACATAAACGTTAACCACACTCGGCTCGTCTTGGGCAAGGTATTCGACCTCGTTAATATTTGTACGTTTCCGCGAAACCGGACACACTGGGCTTCGGAAACGAATTTTTAACTTTATATGAGTCAGCGCCCACTCATCTCCGTCGTCGTGCCTGTCTACAACGGCGAGCGTTTCTTGGCCGAGACGGTCATCTCTGCGTTGGCTCAAAGCTTCGGCGATTACGAGATAATCGTTGTCGATGACGGCTCGCAAGATTCGACACCCAGACTTATCAGCGATTTCATGCGGCGTGATGTCCGCGTGCGTGGAATCGCGCAGGCAAATAGTGGAGTCGCCGCAGCCCGCAATCGCGGCATTGCTGAAGCGAAGGGCGAATTCATCGCGCCGCTCGATGCCGACGATCTTTGGAAGCCGCAAAAGCTCGAACGACAACTCCTCGCGTTCGAGCGGGGCGGCAAGGATGTTCATCTCGTCTACACCTGGAGCGAGCGCATCGATGAGGAGAGCGCGATCATCGAAGGCCGCGCCATGTGCCATACGGAAGAGGGGCGCGTTCTTCAGGACAGCGTTCTCTACAATCTCGTGGGTCACGCTTCAGGCGCATTGATCCGACGGGACAGCGTGATCGCGGCCGGCGGTTACGACGAGGCACTGCGCGCGCAAAAGGCACAGGGCTGCGAGGACAAGAAGCTTTATATCGGCGTCGCCGAGCGAGGCGAGTTTCGTTCGGTGAGAGACACTTTGGTCGGCTATCGACGGGCCGCCAACGCAATGTCGCGCAACGTGCCGCAGATGCGGCGCTCCCATGATCTGGTGATGGAATGGGCGAGGGCGCGCTATCCGAGCATGCCGAGTTGGGTTTTCATCCGCGCCAAGTCGCTGCTCGAGCTTTGGTTCTGCGCAGAGTCGGATCGCGGTCTCCTCGATTCGAGTGTGCGACAAAACATGTGGGACGCCGCTTGGCGCGATCCACAGCTCATGACATCACGCTGGTTCTTGGGCCAATCCGCTTACGCCGTGCGCGAGGCGTGGAGCGAATTCAATCGCCGACCCATCGCGGCGCCTACTGGTCCGCGGTTTCTTCCCGCGAAGAGCTGAGCGCGGCGGGGCTCATAAACGCCTCTGCTTCCAGCCTATAAAGCCGCGCAAACGCGGCGTTTTTCGCCAAAAGATCGCGTGGCTCGCCCTGTTCGGCGACGCGGCCGCGGTCGAGCGCGACAATCCAATCGGCGTTGCGGATCGTGCTCATTCGGTGAGCGATGATGATGACCGTCTTCTCGCCGTGCAGCTCCCTCAGCATCTCCTGCAAGGCTGCTTCGGTGATGTTGTCGACGGCGTTGGTGGCTTCATCGAGGATGACGATGTCGGGATTGATGAGCAGCGCGCGGGCGAGGGCAACGCGCTGACGCTGTCCACCGGAAAGGCCTTCGCCGCCTTGCTCCACCCAATAATAGATGCCGTTGTCGAGATCCTGGAGGAAATCGCCCACACCGGCTTTGACGGCTGCGCTCCACACTTCGTCGATCGACGCGTCGGGCCGCCCATAAGAGATGTTGTCGTAGACCGTGCCTTGAAAGAGCTGCGAGTCCTGGCCCGCGAAGCCGATGCGGCGGCGCCATGAGCCGAGCTCGTAGGCGCCAAGCGACACGCCATCGACGCGGATCTCGCCACCGCTCGGCTGATAGTAGCCCATGAGGAGGCTCATCAAGGTCGACTTGCCCGCGCCCGAGCCACCGACGATCGCAAGCGTCTGGCCCTTGCGAAGCGTGAAGCTGACACTCGTCACCGCTTGGCCGCCCTCAGGGGCCGTCGCATAGGAGAAGGAGACGCGGTCGAAGACGATGTCGCGCGTCAGATGGGCAAATTTGCGCGAATGCGTAACCGGCGCCGATTCGAGATTGGCTGTCGCAAGAACCGCGTCGACGCCTGCCGAGAGGCTCGAAAGATGAACCCGCTCGTATTCGAGCTCGCGCAAATGCGGAATGAGGCGGAAGAGAAGGAGCAAGAAAACGAGAAGGGTCGGGACCTGTGTACCGAGGCTGCCGGCGACCAAAAGCGCGATCAAGAAAAAGGGCAGGTAGATCGCTTCAAGCACTGGCTGCGTCAGACCGGACATGAGGTCGAGCCGCAAGAAAGTGCGGCGCACATCCTCGGACTTCTTCTTGAGACCCTCAAGCTCGCGGTTTTCCTGAACGAAGGCGCGAACCGTCCGCATGCCTTGCAGCACGCTGAGGAGATGTTCACCGAGGGTGGAATTGGCGACAACGGCCTTTTCGCCGAGCTGCTTGGCGCGGGTGGTGAAAAAACGAATGACAAACGAGGCCGCAAATACGACGGCGATCGATAGGACCGTCAAATGCCAGGACAAGAAGAGCAAGATCGCCCCGAAAACGACTGCCGCGATGACCTTGCTGATGAGTTTGAAGAAGGCGTCGAGCGCCTCGGTGGCGCGCCAGGTCTCACCGGCCGCGATGTTGTTGTGCTCGCCGACGCTGTCGCCGGAGAACTTCGCGAATTCGACCGTCAAAAGGCGATCGTAGATCCGGCAGCGCAGCTCGTGACCGACCTGGGCCTTCACCCAGTAGCTCATCGTCGTGTAGGCGAAGAGCACGCCGGCCTTGACAATGATGAGCGCAATGATGGTTCCGGCCAGAAGATATTCGACGCCACTGTGACCAAGGTCCCGGGCGATCGACTCGAGCCAAACGATGATGGGGTTTTGGCTTGCGCCGAAATCGGCGCCGCCGAGAACGCGCTCGGCAAACGGAATGAGAAGGCCGATGCTGAAGGCTTCGGTCAGCGACGACACGACCCCGAGCGCAATGAGCCCGGAGATCGCCCAGCGATAATGGCCGAGCAGCCGAACGAGCTTTGTGACGCTGGGCACCCCAAAGGCCTCTTTGTGTTTTGCGAGCGGCACTTTGGCCGCTTCGGCTGTCCCGTGATCCAGAGATGGTATAGCGCCACTAGGCTTAACCCGTCATCCCGAACCCGCCAGGAAGTCGCGTCGCCAAGCACGCATTTGCCCGTCCCAAGACTAGACGGTCCGGGTGCTGACCGCTCGGGTTAGGTACTATTAGGCTTAAGGGGGGTTTACCGCGTTCTTTCATCGCGGCGAAAGCGGCCGCGTGATGCTCTCTCCGCGCGTCTTCAGAACGGGGAGCGAGCTTAGCGCCGTGGCAAAACACGACGGAAACCGAACAGTTTTGGTAACGGGCGGCGCCGGCTATGTCGGCAGCCACGCTTGTATGCGGCTTGCCGAAGCGGGCTATCTGCCGATCGTGTTCGACAATCTGTCGACCGGGCACGACTGGGCAGTGCAATGGGGCCCGCTCGAGATCGGGGATCTGCTCGACGAGAAGCGGATCACGGACGTTCTTGAGCGGCATCGGCCGGCGGCGGTCATGCATTTCGCCGGCGCTGCGTGCGTCGCGGAGTCCCTTGCGCAGCCGCTCAAGTATTTCCGCACGAACGTTGTCGGCACGCTGACGCTGCTACGAGCGATGCAGGAGGCGCGGGTTCTTCGGCTTGTTCTCTCTAGCTCCTGCGCCGTTTACGGTCGCCCCGACGTGACTCTCATTTCCGAGGATGCACTCGCGGCTCCGCTCAGCCCTTATGGCTTCACCAAGGTGGCGTGCGAGCGCATGGCGGCAGAGTGCGAGCTGGCGTTTGGCCTGAAGTCGGTGGCTCTGCGCTATTTCAACGCGGCGGGCGCCGATCCAGAAGGGCGCCTCGGCGAGGCACATCATCCCGAGACGCATGTCGTTCCTCTGGTGATCGAAGCGGCGCGCTCGCAGACACCTTTCACGATCAACGGCGACGATTACGACACGCCGGACGGCACCGCAGTTCGCGATTTCATACATGTGAGCGATCTGGCGGAAGCACATCTTCTCGCCCTTGAGCATTTGCTCGAAAGCAGCTCGAGCCTCCTGCTCAATGTCGGCACCGGCATGGGCTATAGCGTCAAGGAAGTGGTCGAGGCCGCTTCACGGGTGCTTGGCGTCGAGATCGACGCGCGCTCCGGGCCACGACGACCCGGAGATCCCGCCCGGCTCGTGGCCGACGCGGCACGCGCGCGGCGCTTGCTCGGCTGGTTGCCGCGCTACACGACCCTCGACGAGGTGATCGATCACGCCGCCAAGTGGCACGCGCGCTCGAGCATCTTGAATCAAGAACTCAAGCAAGCCGGCTAAGCGATTCTGATTGCAACGAATTTAGTCGCGCCGAACCAGATTCACGAGGCTGACTCCAGGCTCGGCATCGGGCGAGGAATGTCCTATTTCGAACCAGCTCAAGCTTACCCCCAACAAATCCAGATCACGCGCAACGCCAAGGATTTGGCTTGTGTACAAAAACGAGATGTCCTGTGGATTTCTCAGGAGCACGCGGTGATGGACGCGATGGCGTTTGACACGCCGGAGTCTGCGTGACAGAAATTTGACTGACATCCCGGCTCGTGACGCGTTGTCGAGTTTGGTGAGAAGAACTAGGGCTGATTTAGTCGCCCGTTCGCCTGAAAGTTTCCGTCCTGTTTGCGTTTTTGGAGTGCTGCGAAGCGATTGCTTCCGCCCCGAAAAGATCGATTCGAATCCGGTGAGTACCGGTTCAATCGCGCCGTCACCCCAACGCGGTCGCGATTGCTTGGATGAGCGGGCATAGCTCATCCGATAAGAGAGGCCCACTGCGCTGCGTAACCCCCAACCTGCCCAACACACCCCCGGGCATCTAGCGCAGTGGGCCTTTGCTTAACTTTCACTCGCTCCATGTTCATGTCACAAAATCGGCAGTCGCCGATCGTTGGAGCTCATGAGCGTTCTCGTCACCGGTGCGGCCGGATTCATCGGCTTTCATCTCGCCAAAGCTCTGCTTGCGCGCGGCGTGCAGGTCGTCGGCGTCGACAACGTCAACGACTACTATGATGTGACGCTGAAGGAAGCGCGGCTGCGCGAGCTCGATAAGGCTGCAGCGCAATCCCAGTTCGTCTTCCGTCGGCTCAACGTTGCGGATCGGGCCGGTATGCTCCGGCTTGCCGATGAGTTCAAAGACATCGAGACGATCGTTCATCTCGCGGCCCAAGCCGGCGTGCGCCACTCGTTGATCGATCCTTACACTTACGTCGAATCCAACGTGATGGGGCAAGTCGTGATGCTCGAGGCCGCCCGGAAGTGGGCGAAGCTCAAGCACTTCGTCTATGCGAGCTCATCCTCCGTCTATGGGGCGAACACCAAAGTCCCGTTCGCGGTCGACGATCCTGTCGAGCAGCCAAACTCCCTCTATGCGGCGACGAAGCGCGCGGACGAGCTGATTGCGCATACTTATGCGCATCTCTACGGCACGCCATCGACCGGTCTTCGGTTCTTCACCGTTTATGGGCCATGGGGCCGGCCTGACATGGCGGCGTTCTCTTTCACGCGCGCGATTTTGCGCGACGAGTCCATTCGCGTTTTCAATCACGGCAATCTCGAGCGTGACTTCACCTATATCGACGATGTCGTCGACGGCGTGATGCGCGCGATGGACCGCGTGCCGACGACGAAGCCTCCGCACGCGCTCTACAATCTCGGCAACAGCAAGCCCGAGCGGCTGCCGGATTTCATCGCCGCAATCGAAGCGGCGATCGGAAAGCCCGCCGTGAAAGTGATGGAAGACATGCAGCCGGGGGACGTTGTGCGAACGTACGCCGATATCTCCGCGGCGCAGCGCGATTTCGGCTACTCACCCAAGACACCTATTTCAGTTGGCATCCCGAAATTCGTCGAGTGGTACCGCGCGTACTACAAAGAGTAGGTCATGGCTCGCGGGCGCACTCATAGGTCAGGGGAATTTCAGGCCCGAGCTCGACAACCTCGAACTCCGTTACAGGGATGGAAGCGAAGGTCCGGGACTCGATGCCGAGATCAGACCATTTCGCTTTTGAGAAGCGATCATCAGCAAAGGTCAGAGCGATCTCACCGCCGTCTGCCAGAATCATACCGTAGGTTTTGAGCGCGCGAAGGACGACGCGGCCAGGGCCCAAATAAGAAGATTCGTCAAAGCTCTGTTTTAGACGAAAGCGGACGCCATAAGCGGGCGCGTTTTCGTTCTTGTTTTCCGGGGCCCCTGCGTGTGTCGCCGGTCGGACATAGACACCGGCTTTGATGCGATCGTTCGGCAGGATGAAACGCAATGCATGAGGCACGACGCCCGAGGCGACCTCGTCGGCGGTTGCGACGAGGGGCGCAATCGGTAAGCCCGCCGCGTCGGCGGACGTGCACTGATCGCCACGCAGGGTCTCGCTATATTGGCGCGTCAGATCCCAGATGAAGGCTCCATAGGCGGTGAAGTCATCACTGTGAGCCGTCGCGCGATAAAGCTCGAAGAGCTTCGCTTCGGCCCGATCGACGACCAACACGTGGCAGTCGTTGTTGTCGATGTCGCAGGTGTAGTCGGGACTGCCTTCGGTCGCGCCGTTCGAAGGGAGCGGCATCGTCAATGGGACGGGATCGCAGTCGGGTCCGTCGTAGCAATAGCCATCGGGCGATTTGGTGATCTTTTGGCGCGGCGTTTGAGCGTCGGCCTCGAGCAGCACCATGCCGAAATCGATTTGAAACCGGTTGCTGTTTCCCCAGCCGCCGCTCTCACTCAAGGTCTGGATGATGGCGTCGCTGCGCGCGGACACGTCCGACCCGGAGACGTCGCGAGTCCAAACTTGCGGCTTATCGAAAAGCGTCTCGGCCATCGCCGACGGCCCGAGGACGACTAGGAACGTTGCCGCGAGGAGAGAGCGAGAGATTCGGACAGTTATGCGCATGTCAGGACGATGCAGAAGCCATGCGGCCATGGCAAGGCTTCCGCTCTGGCGTGCTCTAGCCGACTGAAACCTACTTCTGATGGACGAGAGTTTGGGACGCCGCTTCACACGCGGCTCGGAAGTCGTAGAGGTGTGCGACTTCGCTTTCGCAATCGGGCCAGTTTCCGGATTGTTTCCAATAGTCGACGAGGCCGAAGCGGGCGCAGAGAATCGGAAAGCGCGGGTCGCGGCGCAGGGCCTCGCCAATGAAGCCGAAGAAGGTTGTGAGATGGAAGGCGCGGCTCATGCTGGCGCCGCCGAGCCTTTGCCCAGCGAGAGGGCGCTTTGTGTCGAGAGCCTTGAAAATCGTGTCATAGGCGAGGTCGACGCAGCCGGCGTCGGCTGCGAAGGCACAGAATTGAAGCACTAGAGACGGGTCACGCTCAAGCAGACCTCGGAAAGCCACCTCGCGTTCCGGAAGCGGCAACCCGAACATCATGTGTGCAAATCGGACCATCGCGCGATCGGCCGGGGTTGCACCGGTGGGCAATGGAGCGTCGTCAGCGCACATCTTTTCCGCTTCATCGCGTCTGCCGCTCAGGAAGAGAATGGTCCAACGGCGGATCCAGACCCAGCCCGATTGTGGGAAGCGAGCGCAGGCCTCTTCGATCGCGGCGATCGATTCTTCGATCTTGCCGATGGTGCGAAGGTGGAAGGCGTAGCTGCTGACGAAGAGCGGCGACAGGGGATCAAGCCGCGCGGCGGCTTCGAGATGGCGCATCGCATCGCGCACGCGGCCGACGGAGATCAGTGCGCCGTCGCAGGCCGCCGCAATGAGGGCATCGTTTGGTGCAAGCGTTACGGCGTTCTCTGCCAGCTGCAGTTTTTCGGCATGTTCAGCAAAAGCCGGCTTGAGCACGGCGAGGGCAATGAGCGCATCAGCGCAATTCGGATCGAGCGATAGCGCTCGGTTGGCAGCGGCCACTGCGGCGTCATGTGTGGGCTCGCCGATTGCGTCGACGTCGCGCGGCAGAAGGAGCGAGCGCGCCATCGCGAGCGCGGCCCAGGCCTGCGCGAAGTCTGGGGCGCGAGCGATCGCTTGTTGGAGCAGCGGCTCGGCGTGGCGCGCATCGGTCTCGCTCAGCTCACGCACCATCGGCCGGGCGCGGAGGTAGAGATCATACGCATGATGATCGATGCGATGCGCCGTCGTCTTGATGTATCGCGGCAGAGCATGTTCAAGAGCGATCGCCACTTCGGCGGCAATCGTGTCTTGCACGGAGAAGGCGTCGGCGACGTCGCAGTCGTATTTTTCGCTCCAGAGAAGCGTGCCCGTTTTCGATTCCGCGAGTTGAGCGTGGACGCGCATGCGCTCGCCGACGCGGCGGACAGTGCCATCGAGAACGTGGGTGGCGTGGAGCGCGTGGGCTGCCTCCGCTTTGGCAGCACCGCGGAATTGGAAAGCTGACGTGCGGCCGATCACTTTGAGACCCGGCACGCGCGACACGGACCGAAGGATCTCGTCCGTCACGCCGTCCGAGAAGAACTGCATCTCGGGATCGCCCGAAAAATTGTCGAAGGGCAGAACAGCGAGCAACGGGTCTTTGGCTTGTGCGTGTTCGGCGTGATGTGCAGCTGACGCGGCGAGAAGAGCGAAGGCTTCGATGGTCTCCGCCATCTTGTCGAGCTTGAGGAGTCCCTTCGGCTTCAGTTTTTCGGCGAGAGGACCACGCACAGCCCGGCGCACGTCCACAGAGATCAGCGCGCCGCCCGGCTCGGCTTGCTGCTGCAGACGCGCCGCAATGTTCACGCCATGACCCAAGAGGTCACCATTCGGCGTGACGAAGACGTCGCCAAGATGGATGCCGACGCGGAGCGGCAAGGCCTCAAGACTACAGAGGATGTGAGCGACTTCGAGGGCGTTGCCGGCACTCGGAAACTCGAGCATGAAGCCGTCGCCTGCGGTGTTGAAGACGCGTCCGCTCTGCTGAAGTGCGAGGGCCTCGACCTTTTGGCGCAAGGCCGCAACCTCTGCCGCCGTGCGCGCCTGATCGGCCTCCGTGCGCTCGGAATAGCCGGCCACATCGATCGACATGATCGTGGCCAGCTTCTGCGGAAGGGTGTTGTCCGGCATCGGTCCCGCAATTCCCGCGGCGGCAAGTTCCACTGTGGTCAAAGCTTAATTTAGGGGGTCAACATAAACCAGGGCTGACCAGCCATGCGCGAGCACGGCAAAGCGCAGAGACTGTGATCAGCGATACGGCTAAGGATCGGCCGCTCAGGGTCGTTCGAGTGTGTGCGCGTAACATACGGCCCCTAGCCCAACCATATGCGCGAGGCCGCGCTTCGCGCCCTTGTGCTGACGAGCCCCCGCTTCGCCGCGCAGCTGCATCGTGATCTCACCAATCTGGCCGACGCCTGTGGGGCCGATGGGATGACCCATGGCGATGAGACCGCCTGACGTGCTCACCGCGCATTTGCCGCCGATATCGAAGGCCCCTTCTTTCAGCATCGAAACGCCTTGGCCGGGCGGGCAAATGCCGACGGCCTCGATGTAGTGAAGTTCTTCGATGGTGAAGGCGTCGTGCAGCTCGATGAGGTCGAGGTCTTTTGCGGTCAGCTTGGCTTGCGCCAAGGCGAGGGCGATCGTGTCGACGGTGAGCGTTGCGTCAGCGCTCGAAGCCGTGCCGGCGCGCTCGCTCGCGGTTGCAGAGGAAGTGACGCGAATGGCTCGGCCGCGGTCGAGGTCGAGAGCCCGGATCGCATCTTCGCTTGCAACGATGACGGCGGCGGCTCCTTCGCCGACGGGGCAGCATTGGAGCGAGGTGAGCGTGCCTGAGATGGCTTTGCCGCCGAGCACCTCTTCGAGCGTGCGTTCCTTTTGCCGATGCGCGTTTGGATTTTTGGCGCCGTTTTTGTGGTTCTTCACCGCGACGAGCGCGACGTCTTCCGGAGAGGCTTTGTGCTTGTGGCAATATTCGTTGGTCAGCATCGCGAAATGCGTGAACGGCACGATCGCATCGTCGGCGAGATTGGGGACGCCGGTTCTTGCGCGGGGAATGGCGGCGGGTTTGTCGATGCCGATGGCAAGCGACACGTCACTGAGACCGCTCGCAACATCGATGCAGGCGTGACGGAAGGCGGCTGATCCGGAAGCGGAGGCGTTCTCGACATGCACAATCGGTTTGCCGAGCGCACCGAGGTGACGCAGCATCGGGCGGCCCGACGCCATTCCGAGGAGACCGGTGCCGACGAAAGACGAGTCGACGTGCTCCCAAGGGAGCTTTGCGTCGGCCAGCGCATCGCGAACGGCCTTGAGTCCAAGAACGACGTAGGGTGTTTCGGTCATGGGCTGATAGCGATGCCAGCCGATGCCGACGACGTAGACGGGGCGAAGATCGTTGAGTGTCTTGGCCATATCAGTGTGTCTTTCGGTCAGCGCAGAGCGAAGCGAAGATCGAGGAGGGCAGGGCCGTCTTCGCGCGGGACATCGATGAGTTTGGTCACAACGGCCAAGCCAGGCTTGGCGTCGCGCTCGCTTGCCTGATCAAGCAGAGTCCGCACGGTCGGGCCGTCGTCGAGCGCGATTGTCGCAACGGTGAACGGAGCTTGGCGTCCTTTGCCGGCGTGAAGGTGAACCGTCGCGAGCGCGAGGATCTTGCCGGAGCCGGCAAGCCGATGCGGCTTCAAATGGTCTGCAGAGGCGCCGCATTTCTCGCAGCCATAGTTCTGCATCGGGAAAAAAACGTGACCGCAATTGCAACGACCGCCCAATAGCGACGGATTGCCGGGCAGGGCCGCTGTTCCCTTTGCGTCATAGAGGCCGGGCTTGAGGAGCTCTTGCGCGTCTGCCATTTGCGGCGCCTCCCACTCTTGTTCTCTTGACGCGCAGCTAGCCATGTTATTTGTTTGCGAGCAAGCAAATAGACCAAGACTGGGTGGGGACATGGCGGCGCGAGCGAATGTGTTGACGGCGCCGCGCGCTCGCGGATCAACATCTCGCGGCCCGGCTGCTCGCACTCAAGCGGAACGGCGTGACACGGCCAGGCGGCGCATCGTCGATGCGGCGATCGCGATCGTTGCGGATCGGGGTCTCGATGAGCTCACGCTTGCAGAAGCGGGCGAGGTAGCAGGCTACAGCCGCGGGCTCGCCGCGCATTATTTCGGCTCGCGCGACGAGCTAATCGCTCTCATTGGTGAGCAGATCGTTTCGCGCTATCGGGCGGGCGTGAAGGCGTCCGGCGCCAAGCACACCGGTCTCGACGGCATTATCGCGAATATCAGCAGCTATATCGAAAGTGCTCGCGTGGCGCCTCAAGCCGTGCGCGCGCTTCACATCGTGCTGGGAGCCGCGCTCAGCAAGCCGGCACTCGCGCCCGCGATCGCCAAGCTCAACCGCGAGGCGACGAAGACGCTTGCGGAGCAGATCGCGATCGGGATGGCGCGGGGCGATATTCGCAAAGATGTCGATCCCGATGCGCAGGCGGTGCTCATTTTGGCGGGGTTGCGCGGCACGGTCGCGCTCTGGCTGGTCAATCCGAAGGGCTTCGATCTCAAACGGGTCACAAATGAGTTCGTTACAACCCTCAAGCGGAGGCTTGCCGCATGAGTAAAACAATACCCGGCACGATCGAACATTTGGCGGCGGAGCGGCCGAATGAGGTCGGCATCGTCGAGGACGGCCGAGAGCTGACTTACGGCGATTGGAACGACCTCGCGAATAGAGTGGCGCACGGACTGGCGGGCCGCGGTATTGGCAAGGACGACATCGTCGTTCTGCGGACGCAGATCCGCACCGAGTGGGCGATCCTCTCGAGTGCGCTCTCAAAACTCGGCGCGTCCCTGCTTGGATTGAATTGGCGGCTGACGCCGAAGGAGACGCAGTACGTTCTTTCGAACAGCCGCGCGACGGCGATGATCTGTGACGATCCCGATCCGGTGGCCCTCTCCTCGGCCTTTGCCGGATTGCCGATCAAGCTTGCCGTATCCATCGACACGGAAGCCGAGGGCTTCACATCGTATTCGTCGCTTCTCGGAGCGAGCAACGAGGCGCTCTTCTCGACTGGCGATCCGCCCCTCATCATCTACACCTCGGGGACGACGGGTCTGCCTAAGGGCGTGCCTTTGCGCTTCGGACGTGGCGCCGACCTCAACGCGAAGATGCTCGAGTATCTGCAGGACGTTGCGGGCGGTGGCGGATCCGCGCGGCCGCATGAGTCTCGCTCGGTTGCGCTCGTGACGATGCCGATGCATCACGGTGCGGGACCGGGGCAGATGTGGGGTGCGCGCCGAGGCGGCAGCAAGATCGTGCTTCAGCGTCGGTTCGATCCGGAGAAAGCGCTCGAGCTCATTCAAACGCATCGTGTGACGCACTGGACCGGCGTTCCGACGATGTACAAGCGGATCGCGGCGCTGCCGCCTGAAGTCGTGAAGCGGTACGACGTCTCTTCGATCCGCGCGCTGGGTGTTGGCGCGGCGCCGGTGCCTTATTCACTCAAGACCTGGATCTTCGACACGTTTGGCGAGAACGTGCTGAGCGAAGGCTATGGCGCGACCGAAACGGGAATGATCTCGCGGCTGCCGGCGAACATGCAGCGCGCGAAGCCTGGATCGAGCGGTCTGCCGCACAAGCATGTCGAGATCGAGATCCGCGATGGTGACGGCAAGGTCCTCAAGCCGGGCGAAGAGGGCGAAATTTGGGTTAAGACACCCGTCACGATCGGCCGCTATCTCAACGGCAAGGATCTTGGATCGGACACGCTCGACAAGCGCGGCTTCTTTCGTGTCGGCGATGTCGGGAAGGTCGATGAGGACGGCTACATCTTCATCACCGACCGCGCCAAGGACATGATCATCTCCGGCGGCGTGAACATCTATCCAGCCGAGATCGAAGCGGCAATCCTGCTTCATCCATCGATTCAGGACGTGGCGGTTATTGGAATCCCAGACGATGAGTTCGGCGAACAAGTTAAAGCATTTTGTGAGCTGAAGCCGGGGCAGGCTGCGACAGAGGCCGACATCCTCGAGCATTGCCGCGCGCAGCTCGCGTCCTACAAGCGGCCAAGGTCGATCGATTTCGTCGCGGAATTGCCGCGCAACACGATGGGCAAGCTGCTCAAGCGCGACTTGAGACAACCCTACTGGAAAGACCGGGAGAGAAACGTATGAGCGATGTTCTCAGTTTGAACGGGCGCGTCGCACTCGTGACGGGTGCGGGTCAAGGCGTCGGCCGGCAGATCGCGCTGCATCTGGCGGCTCACAATTCGGGCGGTGTGGTCGTCAATGACTACGTGCTCGACCGCGCGGAGAGTGTTGCCGCAGAGGTCAAGGCGGCCGGCGGGAAGGCGATCGCTATCCAGGCCGACGTGACGTCGCTGGAGAGCGTCAAGGCGATGGTCGCGAAGGCCGAAGCGGAGTTCGGCAAGATCGGCGTGCTGGTGAACAATGCGGGCAATGCCGGCGCCAATCCGAATCCGGAACTTCGCAAACCGTTCTGGGAGACAGGGCCAGAAGTCTGGAACAGTTTTATCGGCGTCAATCTCTACGGCGTCATGAATTGCTGTGCCGCCGTCATTCCGGGAATGATCGCGCGGCAAGCGCCAGGGCGGATCATCACGATCATCTCCGATGCCGGTCGATGGGGCGACGCAGGGCTCGAGCCCTATGCCGCTGCGAAAGCCGGCGCCGCCGGCTTGATGCGCTCGGTGGCGCGGTCGCTCGGCCGTTTTCAAGTCACCGCGAATTCAGTTGCGATTGCGGCGACGATGACGCCGCCAATGGAAGCGCGGCTCAACAAAGAAGACGAGCGTTACAAGAAGATGATGGAGAAATACATCATTCGCCGGCCGGGCCGACCAACCGATGTCGCCAACATGGTGCTCTTTCTCTCGTCCGACGCGAGCGAATGGATCACCGGCCAAGTCTATCCGGTCAACGGCGGCTTCTCCTTCGCGCTCTAGAGGTCACAGATGTCAGACCAACGTATTCTCACCGAGCGGCGCGGGCACATTCTCGTTGTCACGATCAACCGGCCGGAGGCGCGCAACGCGTTCGATCGCGCGTCTGCGGAGGCGATGGACGCTGCGATGGAGACGCTCGACGGCGAGGACGGCTTGTTCGTCGGCGTGATCACGGGGGCAGGCGGGACGTTCTCGGCGGGCATGGACCTGAAGGCCGCCGCGAAAGGCGAGCGCGCCACGACGAAGCGCGGGGGCTTTGGGATGTTCTCGCGGCCCGCGAAAAAACCATTGATCGCGGCTGTCGAGGGGTTTGCGGTCGGCGGCGGGTTCGAGCTTTGTCTCTCGTGCGACATGATCGTGGCGGCGAAGTCGGCGCAGTTTGGCCTGCCGGAAGTGCGGCACAATGTGGTGGCGCTGGGTGGCGGCCTGTTCCGGTTGCCGCGGCGGATGCCTTATCACCTCGCCATGGAGTTGGCGCTCACCGGGCAGTTCAAGGATGCGGCGTTCTTCGAGCGCTGGGGCATTGTCAACCGCGTCGTCGAGCACGGACAGGCGCTCGAGGAAGCCGTAAAGCTTGGCGAGTCCTTGCTGGTCAACGGGCCGACCGCTCTCGCGGCCAGCAAGGAAATCATGTTCAATTCGCTCAATTGGAGCGATGAGGAGTCTTGGGGCAAGCAAATGCCGCTCGCCGCCAAGGCGCTCAATTCGGAAGATCGCTCTGAAGGCCTCAAGGCTTTCGCGGAGAAACGCAAACCGCAGTGGAAGGGACGTTAGGTATGGCTGCCGATATCGCCAAGGGATCTGTGCATCCGAAATTCGAAAGGGTGCGCAAGGCGTTCGAAGAGAATTTTGCGAATGACGGCGAAGTGGGAGCGTCCTGCTGCGTTACGCATAATGGCGAAACGGTCGTCGATCTTTGGGGCGGCTATGCGGATGCCGCGCGCTCCAAGCCCTGGCAGAAAGACACGATCGTCAATGTCTATTCGACGACGAAGACGATGACGGCGCTAACGGCGCTCTTGCTGGCCGATCGCGGTCTCATCGACTTCGATGCGCCGGTTGCGAAATATTGGCCGGAGTTTGCGGCGAACGGGAAGGCCAAGGTCAAAGTCAGTCATCTCATGAGCCATTCGGCCGGTCTTTCCGGGTGGAAAGAACCGCTCGCGCCGAAGGATCTCTATGACTGGGAGAAGGCGACGTCGCTTTTGGCCGCTCAAGCGCCGTATTGGGAGCCTGGGACGCAGTCGGGTTATCACGCGATGACCCAAGGATTTCTCGTCGGCGAAGTCATTCGGCGCGCCAGCGGCAAGTCCGTTGGGACCGTGTTTCGCGAAGAGATTGCCGGGCCACTCGGTGCGGATTTCTACATCGGCCTGCCGGCCTCGGAAGATGCGCGCGTTGCAGAGCTCATTCCACCGCCGCCCGGCACAGCGATCGGCGACGGCACGCAGAGCGAGCTTCTCGCCAACATGTCGCGCAATCCGCCGATCGATGTTTCGGTGACAAAGACGCGGGCTTGGCGCGGCGCCGAGATTCCGGCTGCGGGCGGCACGGGTAACGCGCGCGCCGTCGCTGAAATCCATGTGATCCTTGCCAATGGCGGCGTGGCCAAGGGCAAACGCTTCATGTCTGAAGCTGGCTGCCGTAAAGCGCTTGAGCCGCAGGTCGAGGGTAAGGATTTGATCCTCGGCGTGCCGGCGAAGTTCGGCCTGGGCTTTGGGCTGCCGGGCGGGATGGTGCCGCTGCCCAATCCGAACTCGATGTTCTGGGGCGGCTATGGCGGCTCACTCGTCATCATCGACATGGATGCGCGCACGACGATTTCCTATGTCATGAACAAAATGGCGGGCACGACGACCGGCGATGTGCGCGCGTTCAATTTGGCGATGGCGATGTGGGAGTCGCTGAAGACGTAAGATGGGCGAGAGGCGCGGCCAACCCCTTCCCGATCGGATCAAGCGGCGACTGCGGTTGCCGCTGATCGCGGCGCCCATGCTGCGCGTTTCGGGACCCGATCTCGTAATCGCGGCGTGCCGTGCAGGTGTGATCGGCTCCTTTCCTACGGCGAATGCGCGCACAGTCGAGCAGCTCGATCAGTGGCTCACGCAGATGCGTGAGGGCATTGCTGATCTGGGCGCGCAGGCGGCGCCGATCTGCCCCAACCTCATCATCCGCAGACCCGATCTCAAGGAGCATCTTGCCTGTGTTCTGCGTCACAAGATCGAGATTGTGATCACGAGCGTGGGCTCGCCAGCGCCAGTCATCGGGCCGTTGCATGATGCGGACGTGCTTGTGCTGGCCGATATCGCCACGGTGCGCCATGCGGAGAAGGCGATCGAATCCGGAGCCGATGGATTGATCCTGCTGACGGCGGGAGCCGGCGGCCAGACGGGTTGGCTCAACCCTTTCGCTTTCGTGCGCGCCGTCAGGGCGATGTTCGATGGCCCGATCGTGCTCGCGGGCGGCGTGAGTGACGGCGTTGCTTTGCGTGCCGCGCAAGTGCTCGGCTGCGATCTCGCCTATATGGGTACGCGCTTCATCGCGACGACAGAGAGCATGGCGCCCCAGGCCTATAAGGAGATGCTCGTCTCATCGAACATGGACGATGTTCTCCTAACCCGCGCCTTCACCGGCCTCGAGACCAATATGCTGCGTCCCTCGATCGAAGCCGCCGGCCTCGACCCCAAACGCCTCGACGAACAAATGAGCGAGGCACGCGCCAATGCCGAACACGGCAGCGGCGGGCGCGGGCCGAAGCGCTGGTCGGAGGTTTGGAGCGCCGGGCACACGGTGTCCGGTGTTGAAGCGATCGTGCCAGTCGCCGATCTCGTTGCTCGCGTTGCGCGCGAGTATGATCAAGCGAAGGCTGTTGCCTGACATAAAGCGCGGGCGTCCTCGCCCGCACTGACACCAAGAAAGGGCGGGCGAGGACGCCTGCGCGTCATGTCAGTCGAGCTTGAGGCCTTCTTTGAGGAGGCCGTCGAAGTAGGCGATGGTTTTCTTGAGGCCGGCTTCGAGGACGATGGTGGGCTCCCAGCCGAGCTGCTGTTTCGCTTTGCTGATGTTGGGCTTGCGCTGCTTGGGATCGTCTTGCGGCAGCGGGCGGAAATCGAGCTCGGATTTGGAGCCGGTGATTTCCTTCACTTTGAGGGCGAGCTCTTTGATGGTGAATTCGCCGGGGTTGCCGAGATTGATCGGTCCCGTGATGGAGTCGGGCGAGTTCATCAGCTTGATGAAGCCGTCGACCAAGTCGTCCACGTAGCAGAAAGAGCGCGTCTGCGAGCCGTCGCCGTAGAGGGTGATCGGGCGGTTGCGGAGGGCCTGCATGATGAAGTTCGAAACAACGCGGCCGTCGTTCGGGTGCATACGCGGCCCGTAGGTGTTGAAGATGCGCGCGACTTTGATCTTCACGCCGAGCTGGCGGTGATAGTCGAAGAAGAGCGTTTCGGCGCAGCGCTTGCCCTCGTCATAACAGGCGCGCGTGCCGATCGGATTGACGTTGCCCCAATATTCTTCGGTCTGCGGGTGAACGGCGGGGTCGCCATAGACTTCGCTGGTCGAGGCTTGGAAGATCTTTGCCTTCACGCGCTTGGCGAGGCCCAGCATGTTGATCGCGCCGTGGACGCTCGTCTTCGTCGTCTGCACGGGATCGCGCTGATAGTGGATCGGCGACGCTGGGCAGGCGAGGTTGTAGATCTCGTCGCACTCGACATAGAGCGGGAAGGTCACGTCGTGACGCATCAGCTCGAAATTCTTGTGGTCGAGCAAATGCGAGATGTTGCGGCGCGTTCCGGTAAAGAAATTGTCGACGCAGAGGACGTCGTAACCTTGCGCGAGCAGACGCTCGCACAAGAACGAGCCGATAAAGCCCGCGCCGCCGGTGATGAGAACGCGCTGTTCGAGATGCATGGGAGTTCCGTTATTTTTGAACCGGGAGCTGAGGCCGTCCGACGCTGTGATAGATGAAGCCGGACGCCGCCATCTCCGCGGGCTTGTAAATATTCCTCAAGTCGACAAGCAGTGGTTGCTTCAGCAGCGTCTTCATCCGGTTGAGGTCGAGGGCTCGAAATTCGTTCCACTCGGTCAGGATGACGACGCCGTCGGCACCGTTCATCGCCTGATACTCGTCGGTCGCGAAGGTCACGCCGGCGAGCAACTGACGCGCCTCAACCATACCTTCGGGGTCGTAAGCTTTGATTAACGCGCCATCTGCCTGAAGAACGGGCAGAATTCCAAGGCTCGGTGCATCGCGCATGTCGTCGGTCTGCGGCTTAAACGTTAAGCCGAGAACCGCGATGGTTTTGCCCTTCACGGAGCCGCCGAAGGCTCGCTTGATCTTCTCGGCCATGTTCTTCTTGCGGTCGTTGTTGACGTCGACCACCGCCTGAACAATGCGCGTCGGCGCTCCGACGTCACCGGCGGTGCGCACGAGGGCGAGCGTGTCCTTCGGGAAGCAGGAGCCGCCGTAACCGGGGCCTGCATTCAAGAATTTGCGTCCGATGCGACCGTCGAGCCCAATACCGCGGGCGACGTCCTGCACGTCCGCGCCGACCTTTTCGCAAATGTCCGCCATCTCGTTGATAAAGGTGATCTTGGTCGCAAGAAAAGCGTTGGCTGCGTATTTGATGAGCTCGGCGGTCTCGCGCGCGGTGAAGACGATCGGCGTCTCGATGAGATAGAGCGGGCGATAGAGCTCGCGCATCACATTCTTGGCGCGTTCGCTATCGGTGCCGACGACAACCCGGTCCGGCCGCTTGAAATCCTCGATGGCCGAGCCTTCGCGCAAGAACTCCGGATTCGACGCAACGTCGAACTCCGCTTCCGGGCGTAGCTTGCGGATGATGTCCTCAACCTCTTTGCCGGTGCCGACGGGGACGGTCGATTTGGTGATGACGACCGTGTAGTTCTTGATGAGGCTCGCGATCTCTTTGGCGGCTTCGTAGACGTAGCTGAGATCGGCAAAGCCGTCGCCACGCCGGCTCGGCGTGCCGACCGCGATGAAGACAGCGTCGGAGGCGGGCAGGGCGTCGCGCAGATCCGTGGTGAAGGAGAGTCGGCCGGCGTTCACATTGTCGCGCACGAGCGCTTCGAGGCCCGGCTCGTAAATCGGAATCTTGCCGGCCCGCAGCGCTTCGATTTTTTTGGCGTCCTTGTCGACGCAGACAACGGTATGGCCGAAATCCGAAAAGCAGGCGCCGGAAACGAGGCCGACATAGCCAGTGCCAATCATTGCGACGCGCATCGAGCTCTACTCCGGCTAGGTCGCTTTAGACGACCGCATCTTCGACAATGCCGCAGAGGATATGCCCCACGGCAATATGCATTTCTTGAATTCGGTTGCTCGTCGTGGCCGGCACCATGATGGCGACATCGGCCTTGTCCACCAGCGGATTTGGCTTCGAGCCGGTCAGCGCGATCACTTTGGCGCCGAGCGCCTTGGCGGCATCGACGGCTTTGACGACGTTCGGACTTTTGCCGCTCGTCGAGAGGGCCACAAGCACATCGCCGCGGCGGCCGAGGGCTTGAACTTGCCGCTCAAAAATCGCGTCGAAAGCGTAGTCGTTGGCAATTGCGGTCAAGGCCGAGGTGTCGGTTGTGAGCGCGACCGCGGCGATCGCAGGACGCTCCTTCATGTAGCGGCCGACGAGCTCGGTCGCGAGGTGCTGCGCATCGGCGGCCGAACCGCCGTTGCCGCAGAACATGACCTTGCCACCAGACTTGACCGATTGAATGAGGAGATCGCCGGCCATCGCGACTTTCTCGGCCAGCGATTTCAGCTCGGTGAAATTGCGCGAGATCTCGTCGAAGGCTGCTTCGATCGCGCGTTTGTCGGCCACTCCAAAGTCCCTTTCAGAGCTTGATCGACTTCAAGATCTCACGCAGATGCGGGCCGATATCGGGACGGCGCAGACCCAGCTCGATCGTCGCGTGGAGGAAGCCGACCTTGTCGCCGCAGTCATAGGCGATTCCGTTATAGCGCAAACCGTGGAACGGCATGCGGCCAATCAAGCGGGCCATGGCGTCGGTCAATTGAATCTCGCCGCCAGCGCCGATGTCGTGGCGGTCGAGCTCGGCGAAAATCTCGGGCCGCAAAATGTAACGTCCTAGGATCGTGAGATTAGACGGAGCCTCAGCGGGCTTTGGCTTCTCGACAAGGCCTTTGACTTCGACCAAGCGACCGTCGTCGTGGCCGGTCTTGATGACGCCGTAGCGGCTCGTGTGCTCACGCGGCACTTCGCGGATGGCGACGATGTTGCCCCCGGTCTTGCTGTAAGCCTCGACCATCTGCTTGAGACAGCCGGGTTCCGCGACGACGAAGTCATCGGGCAACATCACCGCGAAGGGCTCGTCGCCGACAAAGTCGCGCGCACACCACACCGCGTGGCCAAGACCGAGCGGCTTCTGTTGACGCGTGAAGCTAACGGAGCCTGTGCGTGGAAGAGTCTCCGCGAGACTGTCGAGCTCGCGCGTCTTCTCGCGCTTCTCGAGCAGAGCTTCGAGCTCATAGGCGTGATCGAAGTGGTCTTCGATGACGTGCTTGCCGCGGCCGGTGACGAAGATGAACTGTTCGATCCCGGCTTCCTTGGCTTCATCGACCGCGTATTGAATGAGCGGCCGGTCGACCAGGGGCAGCATCTCTTTGGGAATGGCTTTGGTGGCGGGGAGAAACCGCGTTCCCATACCCGCGACAGGAAACACAACCTTACGAATTCGCTTCATGGCACCTTATATGTTCCGAAACGGTCCCGGCCGTTCGGCCAGAACTCGCAAGCCTGAGGTGTTGTGCCAATGCGGCATCGCGCACCTTGTTCGAAGCCTGGACCTTTCATTTCGGTGAAGGCTCGTCCTATAACCCACGGTTCCTCGGAAAGTATAGTCTTTCCCCGCAGATAGGTCCCATGCACCGTCGCGTCGCCCTCATAACCGGAATTAGCGGCCAGGATGGCTTCTATCTAGCCCGGCATCTCCTACAGCAAGGTTATGTTGTCCACGGCCTGCGGCGTCGCAGTTCCGCTCCTCCTCCCGAACGGATCGTCCAGCTGGCGGCCAATGGCCGTCATGCCAACAACCTCTTTCTCCATTTTGGCGACATGACCGATCCGCAGAGTCTGATGCGCGTAGTGCAGGAAGCCGGACCTTCGGAAATCTACAATCTGGCGGCGCAAAGCCACGTCCATGTCAGCTTCGACAAGCCTGCCTACACCGCTAACGTCAACGCGCTTGGCGCCCTCAACTTGCTCGAGGGATTGCGCCTCCTCGGTCTCAAAGGCGAAGCTCGGTTCTATCAAGCTTCGACGTCCGAAATGTACGGGCTCGTCCGCGAGTCTCCGCAGAGCGAGACGACCGTGTTTCATCCGCGCAGTCCCTACGCGATCGCAAAAGTCTTCGCGCATCACACGACCGTTAACTACCGCGAGGCCTACGGCTTCCACGCTTCGAACGGGATCTGCTTCAACCACGAAGGCCCCGAACGAGGCGAAACGTTCGTGAGCCGTAAGATCACGCGCGCCGTTGCTGCACGAAAGCTGGGGGACAAGTCTGTTTTGTCGCTCGGCAATCTCGATGCGAAGCGCGACTGGGGCCACGTGCAGGACTATGTCGAGGGCATGCAGCTAATGCTGCAGCAAGAGCGCGGCGACGATTACGTTTTGGCAACGGGCGAGAATCGAAGCGTGCGGCAATTTGCCGAGATCGCCTATCGGGAGATCGGACACGAGATTGAATGGGAGGGGCAGGGCCTCGCCGAGACCGGTCGCGACCGTCGGACGGGAGCGCTCCTTATCGCGGTCGATCCGCAATTTTTCAGGCCTGCCGACGTCGAAGCGCTGGTCGGCGATCCGCGCAAGGCAAGGTCAAAGCTCGGTTGGCGAACGAAGATTTCCTTCGAAACCATGGTTCGCGAGATGGTTGATAGCGACATCAAACGCCTGAGCGGCGTGCGCGATCCGGTCGCGATTTAAGGTCGTTTCGCGTTAGTGCTTTAACCGCGCTATACTCCCCGGCAAAATAACACACCGCGTTGGTTGGGGAACATGCCTTCACTCTTGGTGCAGCCCGTCATTCTTTCCGGTGGCACGGGCACACGTGTGTGGCCGCTCTCGCGCGCTTTGTTGCCGAAACAACTTCAACCCATGACGTCGGATCGCTCGCTCCTGCAGGAGACCGCGATGCGCGTCTCCGACCCGGGGACGTTCCTGCCGCCGATCGTCGTCTGCAATGAAGAACATCGGTTCCAGATTGCCGCGCAGCTGACTGAAGTCGGGATTAAGTCACGCGCCCATATATTGGAACCGGCCGGGCGTAATACTGCGGCGGCCACGGCGCTCGCCGCCGAACTCGTCGCGGAGACGGACCCTTCCACCATCCTCGTGATCTTGCCGTCCGACCATCTCGTGACTGAAGTCGACAGGTTCGTCGCGGGTGTAGCGCAAGCAGCGAAACTCGCGGCAGATGGGTCGATCGTTCTCTTCGGTATTCCGGCTGACCGTCCGGACACGGGATATGGCTACATCGTTCCCGGTCCTGCAATCGCCAATGGGGCGGCCTATCAGGTCGCGAACTTCATCGAGAAACCTGAGCGGCCAATCGCAGAGGCAATGATTGCCGAACATATCGCGCTCTGGAACAGCGGCATCTTCATTATGACCGCGGACACATTCCTCCGCGAACTGAGGAATTACCAAACGGAAGTGGCCGACGCCTGCAAGGAAGCCGTCGCCAAGGCGACTCGCGAAAGCGATTTCTTGCGCGTGGACAGCGAAGCGTTCTCGCGTGCGCCGTCGGTGCCGATCGATCGCGCCGTCATGGAGAAGAGCGAGAAACTTAAAGTCATCCCGGCCTCGTTTGGCTGGAGCGATATCGGTTCGTGGTCTGCGCTCTGGGACGTGACCAAGAAAGACTCGAACGGCAACGTCACGATCGGCGACACGCTCGTCGTCAACAGCAGCAATTGTTATGTGCGAGGCGACAGGACGCTCGTCGCGGCGGTCGGCGTCTCCGATCTCATCATCGTCGAGGACGGCGATGCGGTGCTCGTGTGCTCGCGTGATCACTCACAGGACGTCAAGGCGATCGTCGATATCCTCAAACGCGACAACCGGCGCCAGCAACTGAACCACCTCAGGGTCTCGCGGCCATGGGGGAGTTTCGAATCGATCGCGTCGGGCAACGGGTTCCAGGTCAAGACCTTGATGGTGAAACCGGGCGCTGCGATCTCGCTTCAGTTCCATAGGCAGCGTTCCGAACACTGGGTCGTTGCCCAAGGCGTCGCGGAAGTAACGCTCGACGGTGCGGTGCATCGTCTCGCTCGCACACAAAGCATTGATATTCCTCAGGGTGCGACGCACCGCCTGAGCAACCCAGGAACGGAACCGCTTCTTGTCATCGAGGTTCAACTAGGTTCCTATCTCGGCGAAGATGACATTGTGCGACTCGACGATTCGTATGGTCGTCCTGTCGTACGCGGACCCAATTAGCGCGTACCGCGTTTCAAGCCGATCCAGGCTATCCGGGAGCCTATCGATGCGGGCGTTGCCCCTCTTCGCCATCGCCATGCTGTGCATTGCCGGTTCCGCGCGCGCCGACGGTTTGAGCGAGAGCCAGGCCGGCGAAGTTTCGCTCGCGAACGAAGAGTATCAACTCGCCATTCTCCACTACGCGACTGCCATCCATTCTCCCGATCTTCCCGCCGATCAGCTGGCGATGAGCTACCGGCAACGTGGAATCGCCAATTTTCAAATCAACCGCGCCGATCTCGCGATCCTCGATTTTACCTCGGCGATTTGGCTGAACGGCCTCACGCCCGATCAAACGACGCGCACGTACTACAATCGCGGTCTCGCCTATGAAGTCTTGGGCGAGTCGCCTGCGGCCATCGCAGATTTAACGGCAGCGATCGAGCGCAACCCGAATTACGCGGAAGCCTATAACAGCCGCGGCCACGTGTTTCGTAAGCTGCATCAGTACGAACAGGCCCTCGCGGACTTCACCGCCTCCTATCGGCAGGGCAATCCGGAACCGCATCTTCCGATGTATGGCCTTGCCATGACCTACGAGGAGATGGGTAAGACCGAAGAGGCAAAGGCTTGGTACAGCCAAGCCCTCAAGACGAAGCCCGACTTCGAGCCCGCGATCGAGAAGGTTCATCCCGATCAGGTCGCGATTGATGCAGCGCCCGTACCCGCCATCGAGTCGGAGACACTCCTGCCGCCGGCGCAAGAAGAACTCAAGCTACGCAAAGAGTTCGACGTGGCGGAGGCTGAGAGCGAAAACGAAATGGACATCGCAACCGATGTCGCTCCATCGCAGGACCCAGGCGGCCTGGGCGGTCCCCTCATCACGGCCGCGGAAGCTGACGACGGTCTGCCGACCCTGGTCGATGAGCCCGTGCCGCCCGAGGACGGGGACACCGACGAGACGGTTGCAGCGGCCCTGCCTCAGCCTCATCAAAAGCCAACCGCTTTGGAGCCGGCCGCCGCTCCGCCTGATGGACCCGCGACGTCGCTCGCCGAGCATGTGTCATCTGCGGCAGCGTCCACCGCTGGCGCGCCCGAGACTTCGGCATTAGCACTGCCGTTACGGCAGAGTTCAGCGGACGAGGAATCGGACCTCGCGCCGGCCTCGCAGCTGGCGGCCGCATCGCCAAGTCAGACCACCGCCGCCAAGAACGGCGGTGCCGGTCCCACCACAGGCGTGGAGCACAAGTATCAAGTTCAACTTGGCTCCTACGCGTCACCGGCAATCGCAGAGAGCGAGGCGATGCGCCTCAAAGCGGAAAACAAGGACTTGCTCGGAGAGGTTGGACACGAAGTCCAAAAGGCCGTCGTGGGCACCAAAACCTATTTCCGGCTCAGGGGAACGGACCTGACGTTCGTGTCAGCTCTGAGGCTCTGCAAGGGCCTTCAGGCGCGCCATATCTCTTGCGTTGTCTCAGCGCCCTAAAGGCAAGCTCTAACCCGTTGTCGCTCCCGGACAAACCTGCTTAGTTCGCGCCCGAAGACAGACTTTCGAGGGAGCGAACCAATGGTGGGAATTGCGTCTTATGGCGGGTACATCCCGCGCCTTCGTCTGCAGCGCAAAGCCGCCGCGCAAGCCAATGCTTGGTTCAATCCAGGTCTCATGGGCCAAGGCAAAGGCGAGCGTGCCATGGCCAATTGGGACGAAGACTCCGTCACGATGGCCGTCGAGGCAGCGCGCGACGCGCTGCCCGGCGTGAATCCGATCGATACGCGCAAGCATATCGACGGCGTCTACTTCGCCTCGACCACGATGCCGTTCGCGGATCGTCAGAATTCCGGCATCGTGGCGAGCGCTCTGTCGCTCCAGGAAGAAATCGGAGCGATTGACGTGGGCTCCTCTCAGCGCGCGGGTACATCGGCGCTGCTGACGGCGCTCAATGCGGTCAAGGCGGGTACTCAGAAGAACCCGCTCGTCGTCGCTGCTGACAAACGCAAGACGCGTGCGGCCTCCAGTCAGGAGCTGCAGTTCGGCGACGGCGCCGCCGCGCTCGTGCTCGGGGCAAGCAATCCGATCGCGCGCTTCCTCGGTGGACATTCGCAGACGATCGATTTCGTCGACCACTTTCGCGGTGACACCGAAGAGTATGACTACAACTGGGAGGAGCGCTGGATCCGCGACGAAGGCTTTTCGAAGATCGTGCCGAAGACCGTGAAGGGCGCTCTCGAGAAGGCCGGCGTCACGGCGGCGCAAATCGATCACTTCATCCTGCCGTGCGTATTCGCCAAGCTCGATGCGCAGATCGCCAAGCAATGCGGCATCGACCCGGCGAAGACGCGGAGCAATCTCGCCGATGTTTGCGGCGAGACCGGCGCAGCTCATCCGCTGGTGATGCTGGTGCACGCGCTCGAGGAGGCGAAGCCGGGGCAAAAAATCTTGGTGGCGGCTTTCGGCCAAGGCTGTGACGCACTCGTCTTCGAGACGACGCCCGCATTGACGGAAGTGCAGGGCAAGCGGCGCGGCATCGGCGGCTCGCTCAAGCGGCGTAAGGAAGAGACCAACTACATGAAGTGGCTCTTCTTCAACGGCCTCGTCGAGGTCGAGCGCGGCATGCGCGCGGAGAAGGACAATAAGACGGCGCTGACGACGCAGTATCGCAAACGCGACATGCTGTTCGGCCTCGTCGGTGGGCGCTGCAAGAAGTGCGGCACGGCGCAATTTCCGCGCACGCGGATTTGCGTCAATCCGAACTGCAAGGCGGTCGACACACAGGAGCCGTTCTCCTATGCGGAGTTGCCGGGCAAGATTTTGTCCTGGTCAGCGGACTTCCTCACCTACTCGATGGATCCGCCGTCGCATTACGGCATGGTGACGTTCGAGGAGGGTGGGCGCTTCCTCGCCGACTTCACGGACGTCGATCGTGGCACGTTCGACTCCGGAACGCCGGTACGAATGGTCTTCCGCATCAAGGAGTTCGACGATCGGCGCGGCTTCCGCCGCTATTTCTGGAAGGCCGTGCCACAGACCTAGGAAAACGCAGAGACCTCTCAGCTAAGGCTGATCGAACCTGATTTTGTGGTCTAACCTTCCGGATGTCTTTGCGCGTCGCGGGGTGCCTCATGCCGAAGCTTTCAACCGCCATTGCCTTTGCCGTTTTGGGGATGGCCGGGATCGCCTATGCCGACGATCTCAAGCTCAGCGACGGCGAGGGGCTCCCAGCGGGGGCTAAGTTATCCGACGGAGTCTCGCTCGTGGAGAAAGTGACGAAGGTCGAGCTCGTTGGATTCGTAATTGATCCGCATACCCAGACCGTTCTTGTGGAGGGCGAGGTGCAGGGCAAGGGCTGGTCGGATGAGACCCTTGCGGTGCTCGATGAAGTTCAGATTCCGGAGCATCCTGACAAGTTCATCGATGTAGCCTTCACGGCCGTCGCGCCAAAGCCGCTTCCCGACAGTGGTGCTGCGGTGAAGGTTTCCGCCGACCACACTTTCGACCAGAGACAATCGACGGCGGAAGGCGTTCGCGTATGGTCGCGGACGAACTGCATTCAGATGACATGGGCGGCAGAGAGTACGGTCATGGACTTGAAGGACTGCCGTGCCGCCGCTGTTGGGCAAGTCCCTTAGGGTCTGCGTTATCGTCTTTCTTCTTTGGCCCGTTCTTCCACAAAAGCACCACAGTTCAGTGCCTATCTAGACGCGTTCACGTTGGAGCGCATTCAAACCATGTCGCAAGTTACTCGTACGATCCTTCTTTCGGCGGCCGCAGGCCTCGTTTCTTCCTTGGCGCTTGCGGCCGACACACCGCCCTATGTCTCACCTGAGATGAAGGCCCTCGGTCTCGATCTCGAGAAGCCACTTCTCATCCCGACACTCAAATCCGTTTCGATGGCGCCTTTCAGCACGGCGATGGATGGGCGCATTTCCGTTCGGGTCAGCGGGTCGACGCCGACACAAGATTGGTCAGATCCGCACCTCCTTCTCATCGACACCAAGGATACCTCCGCCGATGCGTTCATCGACGTTGCGTTTCTCGTCGTGCCGGCGAATGGCGAAACCGGCTTCGCGGACGCGAGCTACTACGCCGAGCGCGTGTTCTTAAAGGAAGACCAGGGGACGACAAAGGGCGTGCGAGTGTGGGGTGAGAACGGCTGCATCGAACTGAAGTGGAGCGGCGAGAACGAGTCGACCGTTGTGCCTTTCGCGGAGTGTGTGAAGAAAGCCGGCTTGGTGCCGGTGCCCTAGAAGGTCATGCGAATCTGCATACTGATCGCGGGAGCTGCGTTGGCCCTTTCGGTGAGCGTATCGATCGGCACGGCGCGCGAAACCGCCGAGCCCGTTCGAGCGCCGCTCTCTGAAATGATCCTAGTCGCACAGCGCCCGGTTTCAGAGGCCGGCGGCGCTCTCGAGGTTATCGCTGTTGCCGTTGCTTATGCGGCATCGGCCGGATGGAGCAACGTCGAAGCTGCTCCACTCGACGGGGCGTCGGAGCACCCGCAAGATCGCTTTGTCGACTTCATCATTCGGGGCGAAATGCCCTCCGCTCCCTCCGCGTATGTCATGACCCCGCAAGCCGTCATGATCCCAGTCGACGCCGCGATGAAGCACAGTTTTGTCGGCATCCGGATTCACGCGGAGCAGGGTTGCATCGAGCTGAATTGGACGGAGAAGATTTCAACGGAGATCATTCCGCCCGATGAGTGCACAACCCGGATGAACACGTAATCAACCCGATCAGCGGCGCGTGCTGAAGGGGTTCGTCACAAGGACGCCGAATTGCTCGAAGTCCTTCGTGTTGCGTGTCGCCACGGTGAGGCCGTGTTGCAGCGCTGTCGCCGCGATCAATGCGTCGGCGAAGAGGTTTGAGGGCCGATTGAAAATCAGACGGCCCCATATCCGGAAAATTTGCTCGGACGGAGAGATGATCGTCCGTGAACTGCAGAGCTCTTCCAACCAGCCGTCGATCTCCGTCGCTTTGGCAGGGTCTGACTTTCTCGAGCGCTCGACCCCGGCTTGGATTTCGCCGATCACAACAGCGGGGATCTGCACGTCGTCCGGCGACTGAGACAGGATCCACGCCATCACGCCGCCGTGAGGCTTTGGCTTGCGCAGTTCGGATAAGACGTTGGTGTCGAGCAGAAACACAAGACCGACCTAAAACTTTGGGATTTTGCGCCAGCGATAGGATTTTCGGTCGGGCACCTGGAGGTCGTCAATCCGTGCCTCAGGCGCCGTCAAAATCTCAATCACGTTTCTCTTTCGCGGAGATGTGAGCCTCTCCCATTCGCGGATAGAAACCAGCACAGCTTTCTTCTCGCCACGCTTCGTCACGACCTGCGGTCCTCTCGACTCGGCGCTGTCCAGAAATTCGCTGAATCGCGCCTTGGCCTCTTGCACCGGCCATTCACTCATCGAGGGGGCGGATCCTGCTTCGAAGCCGCCGTATGGCTTTTGGATCGGTGGAGCCTGACGGGCAGGCAAGTCGCCGTCGCGCCTTGGAGATTTGCGTCGCTTCGGAGCCATCCTTCGCACTCTTCTGACTAGTCAGGAGACTAGTCAGTTCGGCGTGAAGCCGCAATGCGCCTTTACTTCGACAAGGAGCGGCCGCAAATTTGGGCGGTCGTCCGCATTCGGCTCCCACTTCACGAGGTCATCATGGGCAGAGGCATCAAGGATAAAGTCGCGATCATTGGCATGGGCTGCTCCAAATTCGGCGAGCGGTGGGACGCCGGCCCCGATGAGTTGATGGTCGAAGCTTATCTCGAGGCCGTGCAAGACGCAGGCATCGATACGAGCCAGATCCAAGCAGCTTGGCACTCGACGCATATCGACGAGATCGGAACGGGCAAGGGCGGAACGCCCGCGTCCGTAGCGCTTCGTTTGCCGAACGTCGCAGTGACGCGTGTCGAGAATTTTTGCGCCGGCGGATCGGAAGCGTTTCGCGGTGCGGTCTATGGCGTCGCGTCCGGCGCTTACGACATTGCGCTCGCGGTCGGCGTCGAGAAGCTGAAGGATACGGGTTACGGCGGTTTGCCGACCGGACAGCCGGGAACGTTACTGCCGCTGTGGGCGGCGAATGGCTCGGCACCAGGCAATTTTGCTCAGCTCGCCTCGGCCTACCGCACGAAACACGGCGTCTCAAAGGAAGATCTCAAGCGCGCGATCGCGCATGTCTCGGTCAAGAGCCACGAGAACGGCTCGAAGAATCCGAAGGCGCATTTGCAAAAGCCCATCACCGAAGAGATGTGCCTCAACGCACCGATGATCGCCGAGCCGCTCGGGCTCTTCGATTGCTGCGGTGTGTCGGACGGTGCAGCCGCGGCGATCGTGACGACGCCTGAGATTGCGCGCTCGCTCGGCAAGAAGGATCTCATCACCGTGAAAGCGCTGCAGCTTTCCGTGTCGAACGGTCTGGAGAGCTCACACAATTCGTGGGATGGCAGCTACTTCCACACGGCGCGGATTGCGTCGAAGAAGGCCTATGAAGAAGCCGGCATTCGCGATCCGCGCAGCGAAGTCTCGATGATCGAAGTGCATGACTGCTTCTCGATCACCGAGCTCGTGACGATGGAAGATCTTCACATCAGCCGCGAAGGCGAGGGCTGGAAAGATGTGATGAACGGCTTCTACGACGCGAGCGGCCAAGTGCCGTGTCAGATCGACGGGGGCTTAAAGTGTTTTGGTCACCCCATCGGGGCATCGGGTTTGCGGATGCTTTATGAGATGTATCTGCAGCTTCAGGGGCGCGCGGGCGCTCGGCAGCTCAAGAATCCAAAGGTTGGATTGACTCACAATCTGGGCGGTTCGCCCTCGATGAATGTCTGCTCGGTGGCCATTATCGGGGCTCAGGGAGCCTAATTTCCGAGCTGAATCAGAGGATTAAGGGGCCGGGCCAATCCGGCCCCTTTACTTTTTTGCGGTGCAGCACTAGATCAGCGCCCCAGCGACGCCCGCCCGAGACCCGGGAGACCGGACGAGCGTTAAGTTCACGAATAATCACGCTCGGCACCATTAGCTCACATCGATGACTTCCAACGGCAGTACGGCACCGTCCCAGACGGGCCTTATCCTGGGCGCACTCGGCGTTGTCTTCGGGGACATCGGCACGAGTCCGCTCTACACGCTGCGCCTATCGCTCGAATCGATCCACGGCTCGACGAACCAGGCCGATGTCTACGGCGTGATCTCGCTGATGGCGTGGTCGCTGATCTTTGTCGTCACCATCAAATACATCTTCGTCCTGATGCGCGCGCACAACCGCGGCGAGGGCGGCGTGATGGCCTTGTTGGCCCTGGCCTTGCGGGCGCGTCCGTTGTTTCCAGGTCAGCGGGCGGTGGTGATGACGGCGGGGCTGCTCGGCGCTGCGCTCTTCTTTGCGGACGGACTGATCACGCCGGCCATCTCGGTCATGAGCGCGGTTGAGGGTCTTCAAGTCGCGACACCGTTTTTGAAGCCGGTCATCCTGCCGCTCGCCGCAGGTATCCTGGTCGGCCTCTTCCTGCTGCAAAAGCAAGGCACGGAGCGAATGGGCGGGCTCTTCGGCCCCATCTTGCTTGTGTGGTTCGCGGTGATCGGGCTCCTCGGCATCAAAGGCATCATCGATCACCCAGGCATCTTGCTTGCGTTCAATCCGGCCTATGCCGCCGCATTCGTGGTCAACCATCAGTTTGGCGCCTTCATCGCCCTGGGCAGCATCGTCCTGACGGTAACGGGCTGCGAAGCGCTCTACGCCGACATGGGCCATTTCGGAGCGCGTTCGATCCGCACCGCTTGGCTCTTCATTGTTCTGCCGGGACTGTTGCTCAACTATTTTGGTCAGGGCGCGCTGGTGATCGCCGATCCGGCGGCAATCCAGAACCCGTTCTATCTGTTGGCGCCGGACTGGGCGCTTTACCCGTTGATCGGCCTTGCGACGATGGCAACCGTCATCGCCTCGCAGTCCGTGATCTCAGGCGCGTTCTCGCTCACGCAGCAGGCGGTGCAGCTCGGTTACCTGCCGCGCTTCCAAATTCTCCATACGTCGGAGAGCACGCGGGGGCAGGTCTATGTACCGCGCGTCAATTGGATCATGCTGGCGCTGGTGTTGCTCTTGGTGGCGACGTTCCACAACTCGGATGCGCTTGCGGGCGCCTATGGACTTGCGGTCACCGGAACGATGACCTGCACGACGATCTTGGGCTTCATCGTCTTTGCGACCCGGCGTGGCGATAGTCCCGCGCGCGTCGCAATCTTGTTCTTTCCGCTGATCCTCATCGACATCTCGTTCCTCAGCTCGACCTTCCTCAAGTTCTTCGATGGCGGCTTCATGCCGGTCATCATCGGCTTCGGGCTCTTCTTCGCCATGCAGACCTGGGCTCGCGGGCGGAGCCTCATGACGCGACGGCGCAACGCGCAGCGCATTCCGCAGGAAACCTTCATCGCAACGATCGAGCAACGTGGCATCGCGCGGACCCAAGGCGTGGCGGTGTTCTTGACAAGCGAGGACGATGCGATCCCGCATCCGCTGCTCCACAATCTCAAGCACAATAAGGTGCTGCATGAGACGGTCGTGCTGCTCTCCTTCGTGACCGAAGACGTGCCTCACGTGAAATTCAGCGAGCGGGCGACGCTCACCCACCTGACGCACGGGTTCTATCGCCTGATCGTGCGGCACGGTTTTATGGACGAACCAAACGTGCCTCAGGCCCTGAGGCTCTCAGAGCCGCTTGGGTTGAAGATCGCCGCTGCAGAGGCGTCCTACTTCGTGGGGCGGCAGAAGCTGGTCCCTGCGACGCGATCGCCGCTGCCGCGTTGGCGCGAGTCGATCTTCATCGCGCTCGCGCAAACCGCGGAAAGTGCGGCCGACTACTTCCGCGTGCCGGCCGATCGCGTGATTGAGCTTGGAACGCAGGTGGAAGTCTAAGACTTCGCCGCCAGACCGAGTGCAGTGCGCAGTCCCGAATAAGTAGGCTGATCGATCTTCACCTTGTCGATCGTCATCGCACGCAAATGCTCTGACACCGCCGGATTGTCGATCGAAACCCGTCCGTCGCGAATGCGCGTGGAGAGCTCGCGATTGAGCTCCATGAGTGAGCCGTCCTTGCCGAGGATCGCCTTGAGCCGCGACAGCTCATCACCATTGGCCTTCGGACCGAGCTCGAGTTCACGCGCCACGATGCCGAGCGCATTCGCGGCTACACGTGCGTGGAAGGCTGTGTGGCCCTTGAGCTCGGGCATCACCTTTTGCTCGAGGAATTCGCGCACGACGGTCACGATCTCGAGCGCTGAGGGTTGATCCATCATGACGAAACACTTCCAGTCGACGGCACGCCGATCTCCCTCTGTGTCATTCCCGCGCAAGCGGGCACCCGGACTGCTTCGCAAGATTCCTGTCTCCGCGCTGGCGCGCGGAAACTGGGTTCCCACCTTCGCGGGAATGACACGATCTGGATGGTCATGTCGTGGCCTTTGCGAGCAAAAGATTGACCAAGTCGATTTCGGTTTCGCTGGAGCGGCGGCCGATGGCGGCGCGTTCCACGGTGCGGTCGTAGCCGGTGGCGAAGGCTTGGTACATGCCCATGCACATGATGCCCCAACGCATGGTGCCCATGACCTCCCAGACTTTGACGTCCTCTGGCGTATATGGGCGTCCGCCCGCTTCCACATAGCCGGCCAGGAGGTCTTTCACATCGCCGAAGCCGCCGACCACTTTGTCCGTCACGCCGAAGCGCCAGGAATTGACGCAGATCCAGCTGAGGTCTTCAAGCGGATCGCCAATATGCACGATCTCCCAATCGAGCATCGCACGGACGCCATCGGGGGCGATCATCAGATTGCCGTGCCGAAAATCGCCGTGCACGAGAGTTGGCGACGTCGTTTCGGGGACGCGGGCCTCGAGCCACTTCAGCGCCACGTCGAACATCGGGTGCGGATAGTTGTGGCTGTCGTAAATGTCGCGGTATTGCGCGAGAAGCTCGCGGCCCGTCGTCGTGCGCAGTTCCGCGTCGAGACCGGAGATATCGGTGGCGTGAAGCTTGGCGAGAATTTGTCCGCACTGCCGAGCCAGCTGGGGCCGGACAGCTGCGAATTCGGGATCACGCAGGATTTTCCGCGCGATGGTCTCGCCTTCGATGCGTTCCATCAGATAGGCGCGGCCGACGCCGTCGCTCGGCTGAAAAATGTATGGAACGCCCGGCGCAGCCACGCCGAACTTTTTCACGTGCCGGATGACCTTGGCTTCGGTTTCGAGGCCGGGGGCGCGCGACCCCGTTGTCGATTCCTGGAGGCCGCCGTGGGGGGCGCGGCGCATGATCAGCGGATGTTTCTTCTCGCCGTCGAGGTCGACCGTAAACGCCCAGGTCTCCTGGCTCGCACCGCCGGATAGGCGATGAAGTCCGGAGATCCCGATCGCATCGGGGATCTCTCTCAAAATGGTCCGCTTCAGTGCGTCGGCAAAATCGGGGCCGCTGTCTGCCATTCGTCTTGTCTTGTCGTGAAGGCGCCAAAGAGGAGCCAACGCTATCGGCGCGGGCGCTCACGTCAACAGGCCGTTAAGGGGTGTAACGCAGAGGAAAGCTTAAGGGGCGTCCATATAAGGTTGCTTCATGACCGAGGCACCCTTCGATAACGGATCGCGGGACGGGTCGGAGCCTAAGCCCTCCAAACCGATGTTTCCGACGTTCCGCCGCGGCTTCTTCAATGGTGTGCTCATCGCCACACCGGTGCTGGTGACTCTCTGGCTGACGCTGAGCGTCGTGACCGGAATTGACGGCTTGGTGCTGCCGCTGTTGCCGGATTCGATCAATCCGCGCACCTTTCTCGGCTTTGATATCCCGGGGAGCGGCGTGTTGCTCGCTGCTATTGCCCTGACCCTCATTGGCTTCCTCCTCGCCAATGTGTTCGGCCTCCACATCCTTGAGCACTCCGAGAAGTTGGTCGCGCGGCTGCCGTTCATTCGCTCGATCTACAAGACGACGCAAGAGGTAATGGGGACGCTGATCACGCGCAGCGGCTCTTCGTTCAGTCAGGTTGGCCTTGTCGAGTATCCGCGACCGGGCGTGTGGGCGATCGTGCTCATCACGGCCAACTCGAAGGGCGCGATCGGCGATCTCGTCGGCGACGATGTCGTCAGCGTCTTCCTGCCGACGACGCCAAATCCGACGACCGGGTTCTTGCTCTATGTGCCGCGTCGGGAAATCCGTATTCTCGACATCTCCGTGGAAGATGCGATGAAGCTGATCGTGTCGGCGGGGTTGGTGGGACCCGATCGCGTCACCGGCCAGCCCGCCACCGGCGCGCGCACACTCATCGGCCACTTGCGGCGCTCCATCGAGCAACGCGGCCTCGGCCCGCGAAAGCAGGCGTAAGAAGAGCGGCCGCGACGCCGCGCTCTATATTAGCCGGAGCGCAGAAACTTCACGGCTTCGTCGCGGTCGAAGAGGTAGAGGAGGACGCGCAGGGCTTCGCCGCGCGGCGTCTTCAGTTCGGGATCGCGGGATAGGATCATGTTGGCATCGTCGCGGGCGGCAGCCAGTAGGTCCGAGTGGACGGCGAGGTCGGCGAGGCGGAATTCGGGGAAGCCGCTTTGCTTGGTGCCGAGGAGTTCGCCGGCGCCGCGCAGACGCAAATCTTCTTCGGCGATTTTGAAACCGTCGTCGGTTTCGCGCAGCACTTTGAGGCGGGCGCGAGCGGTTTCGCTTAATGGGTTTTGATAGAGCAGCAAGCAAGACGAGGCGCGCGAGCCGCGGCCGACGCGGCCGCGCAACTGATGGAGTTGCGCGAGGCCGAACCGTTCGGCGTGGTCGATGACCATGACGGTTGCTTCTGGCACGTCCACACCGACTTCGATCACGGTCGTCGAGACGAGGAGGCTCAGCTCGCCGGACTTGAACCGCGCCATGACGGAGTCCTTGTCGGCGCCTTTCATGCGGCCATGGACGACGGCAACTTTGTCGCCGAATTCACAGGCCAATTCGCGCGCGCGACTTTCAGCCGCCGCCCAATCGACGTCTTCGGACTCTTCGACGAGTGGGCAAACCCAGTAGGCTCGCGCGCCTTTGGCGATTTCGCGCTTCAAGGCTTCGATGACCTCGCCCATGCGATCGAGCGGCATGGCACGCGTTGCAACGGGTTTGCGACCTGCCGGTTTCTCCGTCAGTTTTGAGACGTCCATGTCGCCGTAGGCCGTTAGGGCGAGTGTGCGGGGAATGGGCGTCGCCGTCATCACGAGGATATCGACGGGGCCACCGCTCTTGGCGGAGAGTGAGAGGCGCTGATGCACGCCGAAGCGATGCTGCTCGTCGATGACCGAAAGGCCCAGGTCCTTGAACGCGACGTCATCCGAGAAGAGAGCGTGCGTGCCGATGAGGATGTCGATCTCGCCGGCGGCGAGCGCAGACAGGGTTTCCTCGCGAGGCTTTCCCTTCTCTCGGCCCGTCAGGAGCGCCACTCGGATGCCGGCGGCGCGGGCGAGGGGCTCGATCGTTGCCAAATGTTGGCGGGCGAGGATTTCCGTCGGAGCCATGAAGGCGCCTTGCGCACCCGACTCGACGGCCGTCGCGAGAGCAAGGAGGGCGACAACCGTTTTGCCGGAGCCGACATCGCCTTGCAGGAGACGCAGCATGCGGTTCTTGCTGGCCATGTCGGCGATGATCTCTTCGACCGCTTCGCGCTGGCTGCGCGTCAGAGTGAAAGAGAGCGCCTTCACGACCTTCTCTCGCAGGCGTCCTTCAGCGTGCATGACGCGGCCCTTGAGGCGGCGTCCGCGATCGCGAATGAGTCCGAGCGCGAGCTGATTGGCGAGCAGCTCGTCGTAGGCGAGGCGTGAGCGCGCCTGCGACGTGGGCTCGAGGTCGTCGTGCGTCGCTGGTTCGTGTAAGGCTCGTACGGCGGCGAGCCAATCCGGCCAATCCTGTTTCTTTCGCCATGCGGAGTCCTGCCACTCGGGAAGCGGCTCTGTCCGCTCGAGCGCGGCGCGCACGGCCTTCTGGATGACCTTCGGCGTCAGGCCTTCGGTGAGCGGATAGACCGGCTCGATCAGCGGAAGTTTGTCTTCTTCCTCGGGCGTGACGATGTAGTCGGGATGAGTGATCTGCTTTTTGTCTTGGAAGGCCTCGACGCGGCCGCTGATGATGCGCGTTTCACCGATGGGGAGCGCGCCCTTCAGATAGCGTTGGTCGGCGTGGAAGAAGACGAGCGAGAGTTTTCCAGACTTGTCCGAAACGAGGACGCGATGGGGAATGCGCGAGTTGTGCGGTGGCGGGGGATAGTGGATCTCGACCTTGACGGTGAGCGTGGCGATTGAACCTTCGATGGCGTCGGCGACGAGCGGTCGCGCGCTGCGGTCGATCAGGCCGTGCGGCTTCAACCAAAGGAGATCCACAATCCGCCCGCCGGCTACTCGCTCCACGAGTTTTTCCAGCTTCGGGCCAATGCCCTGAAGCTTCGTCACAGAGGCGAAGAGGGGAAAGAGGATCTGCGGGCGCATTTCTCAGCAATTTAGCCTGCGCGCCGGGGACAAACCATAAGAGCTCTGGGGATTGGTGACGCAGATGACGCTTCAAACCATTATAGGTGTCTTACGCGCGCGCGAACCTCCCAGACCAAATGATGTGTCATCTGTGTCATCGCCTAGGTGGATGACGCTTTCCCCAAAATTGACAGGCGAGGGCTGACTTTTCCACGGGCAGTCGCTATATCCCCGCTCCCCCAAGCGAGTAGCATTGCCCCGATGACCCAAGAGGACCCCCAAGTCCGGCTGAAGCGCTTGCGTTATCGGGCGCATCATCGCGGAATGAAGGAGGTCGATCTCATCCTCGGTCCCTTTGCGGACGCGCATCTGGGGAAATTGAACCCCACGGAGATGGACGCGTTCGAGCGTCTGCTCGATGTGCCGGATGGGGATATCTACGCCTGGGTGGTGGGCAACGCTCTGCCGGCGGCGGATTTTGGGGATGACCTCATCGGTCTCGTTCGAACAATCAAACTTTCGGCGCGGCGCACGTGGACCTCGTAAAGCAAATCGCCGAGGCACCGGGACGAGTAACCGTTGCGGCGGCGCCGGAAGGCTATGACGCCTATCTGATCGGTCAGGCCGCGAAGCGGCGCGGGCTCATCCTCCATGTGGCGCGAGACGATGCGAGGGCGGCCGCCATGGCCGACTCGCTCGCTTTTTTTGCGCCGGGCATTCGGACGTTGCAGTTTCCAGCCTGGGACTGCCTTCCCTATGACCGGATTTCGCCGCGTGCGGAGATCGTCGCCGAACGCATGGCGGCACTCGCCGTTCTGGCGAACCGCAAACCCGGCGACAAGACGCCGCTCATCGTCATCACCACCGTCAATGCGCTGTTGCAGCGCGTGGTGACGGCCGATCTCCTCCGCAAGGGTGGTTTCTCGGCGAAACCGGGCGACTCGGTCGATCTCGAGTTCCTGACGCTCTATCTCTCGGAGAGCGGATATACGCGTGCCGGCACAGTGGTCGAGCCCGGCGACTTCGCCGTGCGCGGCGGGCTGGTCGACCTCTATCCACCCGGAACAGACCAGCCTCTTCGGCTCGACCTTTTCGGCGACACGCTCGAGTCGATCCGCAAATTCGATCCTGAGAACCAGCGCACGACAGGCACGCTCGACCGGATCGATCTCGTGCCGGTCAGCGAAGTGGTGATCGACGATGCGACCGTCGCGCGGTTTCGCAGCGGTTATCTGGCCGCCTTTGGCGCCGTGATCGACGACGATCCGCTTTATGCCGCAATCACGGAACGCCGAAAACACGCCGGGATGGAACACTGGCTGCCCCTGTTTCATGAGCGGCTGTCGACGCTGTTCGATTATGCCGAGGATGCGCTGATCACTCTCGACAGCCTCGATGAGCAATCGCGTGATGCGCGTCTCGCGCAGATCGCGGATTACTACGAAGCGCGCGCGACCGGGTGGGCGGAAGCCAAGGCCGGCAAGACGGTTTATGGCGGCGGGGTCTCCTACAAACCGATCGAGCCCAAGCTGCTTTATCTGACCAAGGAAGAGTGGGAGCGCAAACTCAAACGCTACGACCAGCGTCTCTTCACGGCCTTCAACACGCCGGAAGCTCCGGACGTGCTCAACGCGGACGGTCGCATCGGGCGGAATTTTTCCCCCGAGCGTCAGCGTGAGAACGTGAATGTCTTCGACGCGACGCGCGACCACTTGGCGGCCCTGCAAAAGAGCGGTAAACGCGTCATTGTCGCGTGTTGGTCGAAGGGCTCGGCGGATCGCATGGGGGGCGTGCTCTCCGATCATGGTGTTACACCCGTGGCGCCAATTGATGACTTTGCCGGGCTCGCAAAACTTCACAAGAACGCGACGGCAGTGGCGGTCGTGGGTTTCGAGCACGGGTTCGAAGCGCCGGATTTTGCCATCATTGCCGAGCAGGACATTCTCGGCGACCGCATGGTGCGCGCGCGGCGATCGTCGCGACGTGCAGCCAACTTCATTGCGGAAGCCTCTTCGCTCTCGCCGGGCGATCTCGTCGTGCATGTCGAACACGGCATCGGACGGTATCAGGGCTTGCAGACGATCGAAGCGGGTGGGGCGCCGCACGATTGTCTCGAGATCCACTATGACGGCGGAAAGCTCTATCTGCCGGTCGAGAATATCGAGCTTCTGACGCGCTATGGCTCTGACGATCCCGCGATCCAGCTCGATCGGCTGGGCGGCGGCGCCTGGCAGGCGCGCAAGGCGAAGCTCAAAGAGCGCATTCGCGACATGGCGGAGCAGCTGATCAAAGTTGCGGCCGAACGTGAGCTCAAGAACGCGCCGTCGGTCGATCTGCAGACCGGCGTCTATGACGAGTTTGCCGCGCGCTTCCCTTATCAGGAGACCGAAGACCAGGAGAAGTCGATCGCGGATGTGATGGAGGATCTGACGCGCGGGCGGCCGATGGACCGACTCGTTTGCGGCGACGTCGGCTTCGGCAAAACCGAAGTTGCGTTACGGGCGGCGTTCGTCAGCGTCATGGCGGGGCGGCAGGTGGCGGTGGTCGTGCCCACGACGCTGCTCGCACGCCAACATTTTCGGACGTTTACCGAGCGCTTCAAAGGCTGGCCCATCAAGATCCGGCAGCTGTCGCGGCTTGTGACACCCAAGGATGCGAGCGAGACGAAAGTTGGACTTGCCGATGGAACGATCGATGTCGTGGTCGGCACGCACGCGCTCCTCGCCAAGAACATTCAATTCAAGGATCTGGCACTCCTGATTGTCGATGAAGAGCAGCATTTCGGCGTCGCGCATAAGGAGCGGTTGAAGCAGCTCAAGGCGAACATCCATGTGCTGACGCTGACCGCGACGCCCATTCCGCGTACGTTGCAGCTCGCGCTCTCGGGCGTGCGCGACATGTCGCTGATCGCGACGCCGCCGATCGATCGGCTGGCCGTTCGCACTTTCGTAGGGCCGTTCGATCCGCTGGTCGTGCGAGAGGCGCTATTGCGCGAGCATTATCGCGGCGGCCAGAGTTTTTACGTTGTGCCGCGCATCGCCGACATTCCCGACGCGGCGGAGTATCTCGAGAAGTCGGTGCCCGAGGTGAAATTCATCACCGCGCATGGGCAGATGCCGCCGACGCAGCTCGACGAGGTGATGAACGCTTTCTACGACCGGCAATATGACGTGCTCTTGTCGACGACGATCGTCGAAAGCGGGCTCGATATTCCAACCGCCAATACGATGATCATCCACCGCGCCGACATGTTCGGCTTGGCGCAGCTCTATCAGTTGCGCGGGCGCATCGGCCGCTCAAAGCAGCGCGCCTACGCCTATTTGACAGTGCCGCCGAACCGCAAGCTGACCGACAACGCGGAAAAGCGACTGAAGGTCTTACAGACGCTCGATACGCTGGGCGCGGGTTTTTCGCTCGCCAGCCACGACCTCGATATTCGCGGCTCCGGAAATCTGCTTGGCGAAGAGCAATCGGGTCATGTGCGCGAGGTCGGGATCGAGCTCTATCAGAACATGCTCGAGGAGGCGGTGGCCGCGCTCCGCTCGGGCGACAAGTCGATCGAGCTGGAGGGCGAATGGTCGCCGCAGATCAGTCTTGGAGCGGCAGTGCTCATCCCTGAGCACTATGTGCCCGATCTCAACGTACGGATGTCGCTCTATCGGCGCCTTTCGGAGCTTCAGGGGCGTGACGATATCGATGGCTTTGCAGCGGAGCTGATCGACCGCTTCGGCGTTCTGCCGGACGAGGTGAAGCATCTTCTCGAAGTCGTTGCGATCAAACAACTTTGCCGAGCCGCGGGCGTCGAGAAGATCGACGCCGGGCCGAAAGGCGCGACGATTTCATTCCGCAACAATGCGTTCGCGAACCCCAAGGGGCTCGTCGACTTCATCGGCAAGCAGGCGGGCACGATGAAAGTGCGACCGGACCAAACGGTCGTCTACAAGCGTGATTGGCCGACGCCAGAAGATCGGCTCAAGGGTGCGCATTTGCTTCTGGGTAAGCTCGCCGATCTCGCGAAGGTGCCCGCGTAGCGCGAGCTTTTTTCCCGTTGCCGTCATCCCGGCCTTAGCGAAGCACAAATCGCGCTTGCGATTTGATGCGCAGCTTAGAGCCGGGACCCAGGACAACCTTCGAGCGTTCTCCGCGACCCCCTGGGTCCCGGATGCCAACTCTCGCTAACGGCCGCGAAGAGCGTCCGTAAGCTCGAGTAGGCTCCGGGATGACGTTTTTTTTATTGAGCGGCGGTGGCCGCTTCGCTCGTGACGCGATCGAAGACGCGGGCGAGGACAGCGGGGTCTTGGGCGCCGACGAGCAGGTATTTGTCGGCGATGACGAAGGCGGGGACACCTTGCACGCCCATTTGTTGGGCGAGGTCGAACTCGCGTTCGACGAGCTCTTTGTCGGCGTCGCTCGCCAGGAGCTCGCGGACGAGGTCTGCGTCCATGCCTGCCTCGGCCGCGACCGAGACGAGCGTGTCGTGCGCGCCCAGATCTTCACCGCGCTCGAAGTAACGTGTGAAGAGGAGCTCGACGACGCGGTCTTGGAGACCCGCGCTGGCCGCCCAGCGGATCAACCGATGGCTGTCGAGCGTGTTGGGGGTGCGGGCGATCTTGTCGAAGGCGAAGGCAATGCCTTCTTCCTCGCCGGCCTGGCGCAAGGCCTCGCCAATGGCTTTGGGACGCTCTCCGTCGCCGAATTTCGCGCGCAAATACTCCTTCCGATCGACGCCGCCGGCCGGAATGCTTGGATCGAGCTGATAGGGCCGCCAGCGGATCGTGAAGTCGAGGTCGCTGCGCAGCTGCATCGCGGTTTCGAGACGGCGCTTGCCGACGAAGCACCAGGGACAAATCGTGTCGGAGATGATGTCGATGTTCATGCGCCGAGTTTAGCCGGTTTGGAATGGCTTGACGACCGGGGCAGGGCTCAACATCGTGCGCCGCATGACAGATGTGAGCAAAGAGCCGGCCGCGCTCCCATTCCCGGCTCTGACGGGCAAGGTTGCCCTCATAACGGGCGCGACCAGCGGCCTCGGCCTCCGCTTCGCCAAAGTGCTCGCGAAGGCGGGCGCGAGCGTTGCCATCACGGGTCGGCGGGTCGATCGATTGGACGCTCTTGTCGCCCAGCTGCGGGCTGGCGGTTCGGGCAAGGCCTATGCGCACGCGCTCGACGTCACACAGAAGGCATCGGTTGAGGACGCGATCTCGGCCACGGAGCGAGCGCTCGGGCCCATCGATGTGCTCGTCAACAACGCCGGGATGAATGTTCAAGCGATGGCGGCCGATCTTTCGGAAGACGACTTCGACCGGATGATGGATACGAACACGAAGGGCTCGTTCCTGATGGCGCAGGCCGTCGGCAAACGGATGATCGCGCGCGGGCAGGGTGGACGCATCATCAACATCGCCTCGATCGGGGCGCACACCGTGCTGCCGGGGCTGATGACCTATTGCATGTCAAAGGCCGCGGTCGCGATGATGACGCGGTCGCTGGCGCTCGAGTGGGCGCGGCACGGGATCAATGTCACGGCGCTCTGCCCGGGCTATATCGAGACCGAGCTCAACAGCGCGTGGTTTCACAGTGACGCCGGCAAGAAGCAGATCTCGCGGTTCCCGCGGAAGCGGCTGATGGAAGAGGGCGACCTCGACGCGATGATCTTGCTCCTTGCGTCGGATGCATCGCGCGCGATGACGGGATCGATCATCGACATTGACGACGGACAGTCGCTTTGAACCCGATCCCACACGCGCGCCCGATTCAATGAGGCGCGATCATCGGCCGTATTGGATGAAGCGCACCGCGGCTGCGTTGTCTCGCATCTATGTGCGGCATTTTCTTCATCCGCAGTTCGATGCGCTCGGCGAGGGCTCCGCGTTTCTAGGGGCTCGCTACGTCGAGGTGATCGGGCCGAACATTCGTGCAGGCAAGCACGCGCATATCAACGCCGAGCGCGCGCATCCGGTGAAACTTTGCGTTTGGTTTTCGGGCACGCGCCTCGGGCGGATTGAGATTGGCGATCACGTTCTCATTAGTCCGGGCACGCGGATCATCTCGTCGATCGGGATCTCGATCGGCTCGAACACGATGATCGCGTCAGGCTGCTACATCAGCGATAGCGATTGGCACAGTCTCTACGACCGGACGAGCGAAGAGGGCCACGCGAAGCCGATCACCATCGAGGAGAATGTCTGGCTCGGACTCAACGTGATCGTGGGCAAGGGCGTGACGATCGGGAAGAACAGCGTCATCGGCGCTGGGAGTGTCGTGGTGAGCGACATTCCCCCCAATGTTGTAGCTGCCGGGAATCCCGCCGCGGTGAGGCGCGAGCTCGAGCCGGGCCGCGCCATCCGGACTCGCGCCGACTTCTTTGCTGATCCGAAACTCGACGGAACGATCGACCAACTCGATCGCGCGTTCTTGCAGAAGAACACGACGATCGGGTGGGTGCGGTCGCGGTTCTTTCCGACGAGGAACGACTGACCCGACAACGCGAACCCTCCCCTCGTGGGAGGGTCGACGAGCTCAGAACCGAAGGTTCGAAGATCGTCGGGAGGGGGCGACCTCCCCAATGAACCGTTAAGTCAGCAACCCCTCCCCGGCTCGACCTGCACTTTCAGTGCAGGATCTCGCCGACCCTCCCACAAGGGGGAGGGTACGCGCAGCGAGGGCGTTACTTCGGGTAGATGTCGACGGTGATTTCGTTGGTTTCGGCCATCACCTTGATCTGCTTCACGTCGTCGGGAAGCGGGTCGATGGTGAGCGAGGCTTCGATGGGCGTGATGACTTGTGCGGGGAGCTCGTCTTTGCGCGGTCCCGTGGCGACGAAGGTGAAAGAGCGGATGCCTTTTTCGGCGGCGAAGGTTTGCAAAGGACGAAGCTCGGCGTTGTCCCAACCGGCGGTGCGCGTCGTCCCCTTTGCCTTCACGATGATCGCGGCGGGAAGTTTCTTCAGGAGAACGATATTCACGTCATCGACCGTGTAGACCATTTGCGCCTGGCTCGGTTCTGAGCGCGGCGGCGCGGGTTGGTCGGTCCCGGCAGAACTCTCGCAAGCGCTAAGCGCCAGCACCGAGACAAGAGCAAAGGTCGACTTGCGGAATTCGAACATCGGTTGGTCCTATTCGTTGGGCTGGATCGTCACGCCAAGGAGCACATCGGTTGATGGAGGGTTGGCAGCAAGCAGCAGAGGTCACATCAGCGCTGGATATCGACACTCACTTCATTGGTTTCGGCGAAGACGCGGACACGCTTAACGTCAGGGGGAAGCGGGTCGAGCACGAAGGTCGTCTCAACGGGTGTCAGAGCTTGAGTCGCCGGACCCTCGGGCGCCGAGGCGACCAGAGTGAAGCCGACTTCACCCATTCCGATCTGCGGCGGTGACAGTTGATTGAGGTGAACCTCCGTCCAGCCGCCGGTGCGCGCGGTGCCCTTTACGCGGATCTCGAGGGCCGCCGGATTGCGCTCAAGCACGGCCACATCGACGCTGTTGACGGTGTAGACCGCAACGTAGGGAAGCTCCTTGCCTTCTTCGATCGGCGGGAGCGAGGAGGGTGGAGGCTGGGTTTCGTTTCCTGCCGTGGGCGGCTTCGCGGTCGCGTCTGCAGTTTTGGTCTGGCTTTGATTGTCGCAGCCGGCGGCTAACAGCAAAGCCAGCATTACGGCGGACACTTTCCCTAAGGCCAACATGCATTCGCCTCCTTGCGCGGTCGCGAGCTTTGGGCTCAGTAGGTAAGATCAACATTAGGGCGCCAATTGGACCAGGAGTGGAAGGCATGGGACCGCTACACGGGGTGAAAATCGTTGAATTTGCGGGGATTGGGCCCGGACCGTTCTCCTGCATGCTGCTCTCCGACATGGGCGCGGAAGTCATCCGCATCGACCGCAAAGGCGGGGCAGGGCGGGGCTCGAAATACGACATCACCAGCCGGGGACGGCGCTCGGTCGCCCTCGACCTCAAGAAGAAAGAATCCGTCGAGACGGTTCTCAAGCTGATTGAGAAAGCTGACGCGATTATCGAGGGGTTTCGGCCAGGCGTTATGGAGCGGCTGGGTCTCGGGCCCGATATCGCACTCAAGCGCAATCCCAAGCTCGTCTACGGCCGCATGACCGGCTGGGGCCAGTTCGGGCCGCTGGCGCAGGCCGCGGGTCATGACATCAACTACATCGCACTCACGGGTGCTTTGCACGCCATCGGACGCAAAGGCGAGCGACCGGTGCCGCCGCTCAATCTGGTCGGCGATTTCGGTGGTGGCGCGCTCTATCTCGTGGTCGGCGTTTTGGCCGCGCTCTTCGAGGCTCAGAGATCCGGCAAGGGCCAAGTGGTCGACTGCGCGATGACCGACGGCGCGGCATCGCTCATGGCGATGTTCTTTGGCATGCGCGCGAGCGGGGTGTGGACCGACACCCATGGCGACAACCTGCTCGATGGCGGCGCCCATTTCTACGACACGTATGAAACATCGGACGGCAACTGGATTTCGATCGGTTCGATCGAGCCGCAATTCTATGCGCTGCTGCTCGAGAAGACCGGGATCAAGGATGCCGAATTCGAAGCGCAGATGGATCGCAGCAAGTGGCCATCGCTGAAGGACAAGATTGCGAAAGTCATCAAGACCAAGACGCGCGAGCAATGGAACGCGCTGATGGAAGGCACCGACGTCTGCTACGCACCGGTCCTGTCGATCCCCGAGGCGGGAAAGCATCCGCACAACGTCGCGCGCAAAACGATCATCGAAATCGAGGGTGTGCCGCAGCCTGCCCCCGCCCCGCGCTTCTCAAGGACGGAGTCGAAAATTCAAGGGATCGCACCCTCGATTGGTCAGCATACCGAGCAAGCGCTCAAAGACTGGGGCTTTTCGGCGAGCGATCTTGACGCTCTGAAAAAAGTCGAAGCGATCTAGCCCAACCGTCACGTCACGGTCTGTCGCTCCCGAGGTGTTAACCTCCGGAACGGCTATGCGAAACCGCACACCAGCTCCTCATTTCATGCGGGGCCGAATGCATCGTCTCGGCGGATCAGAGACTTAGCTCCGGTGTGATGACGGCTGCGTTTTGACGCGTCGCGCTTGAACCCAAGTTTTTCAACAACCATGTCTGGCGTCCCGCGATCATGCGGGGTTTGAGGATCTGCGAACCGTGACTGCGACGTATGAGCGTCATATTTCAGCCTGGGGCGTTGTGTTGCTCCTGTTGCTGACGGTTGCCTTGGTCGCATGACGTTCATGCGGCTCCAGTAACCGCATCTCGACGCAAAATTTGAGAGTGGATTACCGTCCTTGGCGATGAGCTCCGGAGCGAACGTCTTCGTGTTCTGGTCAGCTCGTGTTCTGGCCAGCTCGGCGCGAAGGCCCTAGGCTCATCGTCGATGGGACAGCCAATCGTTCATGGCGCGGCGTACAGCGTTTACGTGCGCGCGGTTCGCCTCGCGCTTGACGAGAAAGGCGTCGACTATCGGCTGGACGAAGTCGATGTCTTCGCGCAGGACGGACCCCCTCCGGAGCATCTGGCGCGCCACCCGTTTGGGAAGATCCCCGCGTTCGAACACGACGGGTTCTTGCTCTACGAAAGCGGCGCGATCACCCGCTATGTCGACGAGGCGTTTCCAGGTCCTGCGCTCATGCCGTCGAGTCCGAAGGAGCGAGCGCGCACGAACCAGGCGATTTCGATCCTCGATTCCTACGTCTATCCAACACTCGTCTGGACCATCTTTTTGGAGCGTGTCGAGAAACCGTCACGCGGACTTGCGGCCGATGAGGCTCGCCTCTCCAAGGCCATGGCGCGTGTAGCGGCTTGCCTCAAGGCACTCGACCAGCTTTCCGAAGGCCCATGGCTGGCAAGCAAAGGGCTCTCGCTCGCAGACCTCCATGCCGCACCCATGTTTGCGTATTTCGGACTCGCTCCCGAAGCCACACCAATGATGGCCGAGTTTCCGCGACTATCGAAATGGTGGGATGAAATCTCCTTGCGTCCCTCGATGAAACGGACACGGCCGACGCCTCAGCGGGAGGCCCTTAGGGCAATTCGATAAGTCGACAGTCGCTTGCAGAGGCCGCCGGCGAACCCGATAATTTGCCCTGCCCATCTCTGAGACACTCACCCATGGCCGACATCAATCTTTTCCAGCGGCTCGCGCTGGCACTCGCGATCGGATTCCTCGTCGGGCTTGAACGCGGATGGAAGTCGCGCGACCAGCATGGCGGCGATCGGCAAGCCGGCATCCGGACCTTCGCCCTCTATGGTTTCTTGGGCGGTCTCGCCGGCGTGGTCGGGGAGATTGGAAGCGACGCCAGCGCTTTGGTGCTTGGTCTCGGCGTCAGCGCTCTCATCATCACCGGCTATATCGTCAGCGTGCGAAAGCCCGAAGACGATCGAGGTATGACAACCGAAGTGGCGGCGTTTATCACCTTCGTACTTGGGGTGATCGCCGTGCGGGGCGACATGATCGTCGCGGCGGGCAGTGCTGTCGCGCTCGTCGCTGTTCTCGATCTCAAGCATTTTCTCCACGGTTGGGTCCGACGACTCGAGGCGGTCGAACTCAACTCGCTCATCATGGTGTTGGTGATCTCGGTGATTTTGCTGCCGCTCGTGCCCAATCGCGGCTACGGGCCCGGCGAGGTTCTCAATCCCTATGAGCTGTGGTGGGTGGTCGTTCTGATCAGCGCGGCATCCTTTGCAGGCTATATGGCGATCAAGTTCGTGGGCGCCCAGAGCGGCACGCTGTTTATGGGGGTTCTCGGCGGCATCGCGTCCTCGACAGCGTTGACGGTCAGTGCCTCCCGGCTGGCGGCACGGTCGAAATCAATGGTGCCGGGGCTGGCGGGAGCGATCGCGGCTGCCTCCACAGTGATGTTCGGGCGCATTCTGTTCATCGCCGCGGCGATCGCGCCTCCGCTGGGGCTCGAGCTGCTGCCGCCATTCGCGGCGGCTGCGCTTGTCTGTGCGGTCTTCGCCTATCTCCAAAACCGAGAGGCGAAAAAGGAGACGAAAGACGCCGATCTCGATCTCGGTCCACCCACCGATCTGGGGCTCGCCATCAAATTTGCGCTGCTGCTGGGAGGTTTCGCGCTCGCCGTTCATTACACACGCGATCTTCTCTCCGATCGGTGGGTCATTGGTTTAGCGGCGCTTTCGGGGTTGGTCGACGTCGACGCGACCACCGTGACGATGGCGCGCGGCGTCTCAGGTCATGGCGAGAGCATTCCGCTCACGCTTGCGACGACGGCAGTCCTTGTCGCGACTGCCGTCAACATGGTGGTCAAGGCCGGCATTGCACGAACGATCGGCGGGCCGGATCTCTTCGAGAGAACGGTCACGATGGTAGGCGTCGCCGGTGCCGCCGCGGCGATCGTCGCCGGTATCGGCTTCTACGTCTAAGTGGCGAGCAGGCCGTCTTCGAGGGCGGTGCTGTAGTAGTTGAAGACGATGTGGTCGTCGACCGTGAGCAGCTTCTTCTCCTTGCCCTTGTATTTGAGGTCGGACAGCAGATCGCGGATGACGTTGAGACGCGCCAGCTTTTTGTCGTTGGCGCGTACGACGCGCCATGGCGCCAGCGGATGATTGCTGCGCTGAAACATCTCGTCGCGGGCTTTCGTGTAGTCGTTCCATTTTTCGATCGCGGCCGCGTCGATCGGCGAGATCTTCCATTGTTTCAGTGGGTCACTGCGGCGCGCATCGAGGCGCTCCTTCTGCTCATCCTTGTCGATGTCGAGATAGTATTTGAAAAGCTTGATGCCTGAGCGCGCCAGCATCACTTCGAAGGCGATGACCGAGGCGAAGAACTCCTCGACCTGGGCCTTGGAGCAAAAACCCATGACGCGCTCGACGCCGGCACGGTTGTACCAGGAGCGGTTGAAGAGAACGAACTCTGAGGCAGCCGGCAGGTGAGGGACATAGCGCTGGAAGTACCACTGGGTGACTTCTCGGTCCGACGGTTTGCCCAGTGAAACGACTCGCGTTTCACGCGGACTGAGGTGCTCAATGATGCGCTTGATCGTGCCGTCTTTGCCCGCGCCGTCGCGACCCTCCATCACCACCAGGACGCGATCGCCATTTTCGATCAGGTGGCGCTGAAAGCGGACCAGCTGAACGTCGAGTTCGTAAAGGCTTTTGTCGTAGTCCTCGCCGGAGATCTTTGGCTTCTTGTCCTTGCCCTTTTTCTTTTTGTCTTTGCTCATTTGGCAGTGTCCATTTTCTCATCGAAACGGAGGCGATTGCCGAACGGATCGATGACCTCCATGCATTTCGAGCCCCAGCCCGAATCCTCGAGGCCAGGACGAAGATAGCCATATTTCTTGTCTGTGATCTCGCGGTGGAAATCTTCGATGCCCGTCACGGAGATATAGACCGTCGAGCCCGGCGTTGCGTCGCCATAATGTTCGGAAAGATGAAGGATGAGCCCGTCGCGTGAGACCTGCATATAGATCGGTGCGACGTCTTCGAAACGGTGTTCCCAGTCGACCTTGAAGCCAAGGAAATCAAGATAGAACTCGCGCGTCTTAGCGAAATCGAAAATGCGCAAGATCGGGATCGTCGCATGAACGGAAAGGGGCATGGTGGTCGAGGTCGAACTCAGAGAGGCGACCTACGATGGCTCCATCCCTTGCGCCTGGCAATGCGGCGCTTGACCTTCCAGTCTCTGGAAGGTTTATGGTTTGGCTAGCACGCATAGAGCGGCAACTCCCATGTCTCATGTCATCATCGGCGAGGCGGCATCGCTTTCGGGTCTCAGCGCCAAGACCATTCGCTACTATGAGGATATCGGTCTGCTGGGCCGGCCCACGCGAACGGCGGGCGGCTACCGGGCCTACAGTGAGAGCGATTTGCAGACGCTCATCTTCCTCAAGCGAGCGCGCAATCTCGGCTTCAGCGTTGAGGACTGTCGCAGTTTGCTTTCGCTCTATCGCGATAAGTCTCGCGCGAGTTCGAGCGTCAAGGCGCTGGCGCTCAAGCGGATCGGCGAGATCGACGCCAAGATCGGCGAGCTCCAGTCGATGAAGGCGACGCTGTCCCATCTGGCGCGTAACTGTCGCGGAGACAATCGGCCGGAATGCCCGATCATCTCGGACCTGGAGCAGCAAGAGACTCGGAATGCCAGTCGTCGCCGACATTGAGTGCGGAGAGGCCCCGTGGGCCTCTCCGCGGCCGTCGCTACGGCGTGGATTTGTTTTCTCCCAGAAGCCGGCGGAAGAACATCACCACGGCTGCGGCTTGGAAATCGCGGTTTGATTTCTTCTGAAAGCCATGGCCTTCGTTCATCGCTAGCAAATACCAGGGCTTGCCGCCGCCCTTTTTGACCCGCGCCAGCATTTGTTCGGACTCGGTGAGAGGAACGCGCGGATCCATAGCACCCTGAATGATGAACACGGGCTTCTTGATCTTGGCGGCGTTGTTCACCGGCGCGGTGGACTCCAGGAATTTTCGCATTTCGGGATCGCGCTCATCGCCATATTCCACACGGCGCAGGTCGCGGCGATAACCGGAAGTGTTCTCGAGAAAGGTGACGAAGTTCGAGACCCCCACCACGCTCACCCCTCCCGCGAGACGATCGCTGAAGTGGGTGAGACAGGCATTGACCATATAGCCGCCGTAGGAGCCGCCATAGACGATGACCCGATCGGCATCGAGGTCGGGCTGGGTGGCGATCCAATCGAGAAGGGAGCCGATGTCCTTCACCGAGTCCTCGCGCTTCATGCCGTTGTCGAGATCGAGATAAGTCGTGCCGTAGCCGCTCGAACCGCGCACATTGGGTGCGAGCACAGCCATGCCAAGCTCGTTGATCCAGAACTGATAGGTCGTTGTGAAGCCGGGCCGTTCCTGTGCTTCCGGTCCCCCGTGGATGTAGATCACGACGGGGTGCTTGCCCGTTGTTTTCGGCTTATAGACCCAGAGCGGGATCTCGCGCGCCTTGCCATCGGTCTGGTCGAAGGTCGGATAAGAGACGAGATCAGGCAATACAAACTTCGACGTATCGAGTCCGCCCACTTCGCTTTCGGTCCAACGCGTGAGCTTTCTATCGTCGAGATCGAACACCCACACGTCGCCTGAGCTTTGCGCGTTGGCGAAGGTGAAGCCGAGCTTTGCACTGTCGTCACTGAAGGTGAGGCCGGAAACGACACCCGGCGGCAGATCTGGGCCATCGACGGCTTCATGATCGGGCAGGCTGATGATGTGAATCTTCGAGAGGCCGCCTTCGTTGGCTGAGAACGCGAGGTACTCGCCGTTCGGCGAGATGTCGAAATTCTCGATGTCCCACTTGATGTCCTCGGTGATCACCGTCTTCTCCCCGCCGGCGAGCGGATAGCGCATCAATGTCAAGAACTCATGGCCTTCGTTTGACGTGCTGTAGACGGCGGTGCCGTCGGGCGAGAACTGCGTCGTGTCGTAGGAGATCTTTGTTTGCGACGGATTGATCTGCGTCAGCTGACCGCTCGCGACATCGAGGACGTAGATTTGGCTTTCGGTCGCCGAGATGTAATGGCCAATGAGAAGCTTGGTGTTGTCCTTGGACCAATCAAGGGGCGACCATTCGCCTTCGCGCTCGAGAAGCTGCTTCTTCTGATCGGGCGTCGCGGCATCGGCGACAAGGACCTTGTAGATGCCGGAGGTCTTGCTCGACTGCGACCAAGCGATCTTCGACCCGTCATGCGACCATGCGGCGGCGTCGTTGCGCGTATCGGGTTCGGTGATCTGGCGATCGGTACCCGTCGCATCGTCGCGGAGATAAATCTGGAATTGCTCGTCGCCGCCGGTGTCGCGCACAAAGCCGAACATTGTGGCGCTCGTTGTCCGGGGATATGAGCCGCCGGCGATCGGCTCGTTGAAGAAGGTGAGCTGGCGGCGCATCCCCATCGGCATGTCGACGCGGTGAAGCTGAGCCGTCTCGCCGAAGCGCGTGCGGATGAGAATGCCACCCGTCGGCGTCCAGCCTTGGATCGCGGCCGAGCGGGCATTTTGGTATTGGAGCAGCTTGTCCGTGACGTCCTGCGGGATGTCGGGGATGCCCTCCATGAAGAGGTCGCCCTTCTGGACGCGCCCAGGGATCGATTTTGGCTGTTTGGGCTGAGCCGCTTCGGCCTGACCCATGCCAAATGGCGTTTCCATTTGCGGTGACGTGGCCAGAGCCAGTGCAGCCACCAGCAGAACCCCAAGACCGCCAGTCTTCCTCGCAACCATCTGAGCGACTCCCCTAAACTTGAACTTGAGTTCAAGGACCCTCGAGCCAGCCAATCAAGGAAAAACTCCGTGAAGGGAGGGGGCGCTCAGCCGTTCCCAGGCGGCACACTTCGGAACCAATGATCCTTAAGCTGGAACGAAGCGAGCAGGCCACGCGTAGTACCGGGAACCCGCGAGGGCGCTCCGCCCTTGCTCGACCACCAGCCGGAGTTTGTAGCCATGCGCCCGCTCAGCCTTTTTGCGATCGTCCTCATCATCGCCGGCATCGCCGGGCTCGTTGTCGAGAACGTCTCCTGGACCGAAAAAGAGAAGGTCGTTGACGTCGGCCCGATCCAGGTTGAAAGCGAGGAGAAACACAATTTGCCCATTCCGACGATTGCCGGCGTCATCGCCGTCATCGCCGGGATCGGCCTGCTCGTGATCGATCGTCGCGCCGCGTAACGCCCGCCTTTCACTGGTTTATCGTCATCAGAGCAGCGGTCACCTTTGGTGGCCGCTGCTTTGTACGTTGTTGGAGCGAGGTCAAGTCATAGAAAAAGGGCGCCACCAGACGTGGCGCCCTTTTCCTTAGGTCGGTCTCGGCCGCTAGGTCCTGCGTCTTCCCGCTACGTAGGGGACCACAAGCCGCTTATCTCGCTGATCGCCTCCGAGCTTGGCAGAGATCACCGAAGCGGCCGCACTCACCAGGAGGGACGCCGCCGTAACGAAGGCCAGGATGATTCCGAGCTTGCGGACTCGCTCTGCCCGTGCGGCTTCTGCCGCAGTGGCAGCCGTGCCCGTTTGGGCTTGCTCAAGCGACGATTGAGGCAACTGCTCCGTGGCTTCGATTTGTGATGAAACGACACGGCCGATATCTGTGCCCGCACGATCGGTGATGCCGCTGAAAGCGATGACCGCGCCGAGCAGAACGCCGGTCGCCCACACGAGAAGGCCATGCGCGCCGTCGCGTACATCAACTTCATGCTCCGTGGCGTCGCCGATGCGGCGGCGCAGACGGCCCGCCACATAAGCACCTGCGCCAAAGCCCGTCACTTGCACCCAGACCATCCAGAGGCCCACTCCGATGGTGTAGAGGGCGAGCGATGCGCCCTCACCGGCGTAGGGCGAGGTGAGCGAGAGGCCGATCCCGGCGCCAAAGGTGGCCAGAACCAGCGTGATGGCGGCCGCAATGACGGCGCCCGCGAAGATCGCGGGCCAATCGACATAGGATCGCTCGTCCACGTTGGCCGCGATGACGGTCGTGGGCGTCGCGATGGGGTTTGTGGTCATGACTCTGTCTCCGATCAGCGGTCTTTGTTCAAGTTTGGCGGTCGTGCCGCGCTCGTTACGGCGATGAGGAATTGTTCCGTGCAGAGATCAATGCAATCCGAGGAACGAGAGAATCGCGAGCACGACGACGACCAATCCGACGAGGTAGATGATGCTGTCCATTGCCTGGCCCCTTGTTGGCGTTTTCTCAGCGCTTCAAGCGGAAACCGAACAGTTTTGTTCCCACCTAGGGCCCGCTTAATTGCGAGGGGAAGCCAAATTGGCCGCGCGAACGATTCTCAGTTCAAATTTGGCGACTCCCTTGATAGAGAGCAGGGAGTCCCGTCTCTTGTGTCAGAGATGAGTGCCGGAGATGAGCGCCGGACTTCCGGAGGGCAGCGTATGTTCGGTTCCGCGGATGACGAGCAGGTTCATCTCGATCCTTTGCGATCTTCCGAGCCGCTTTCCGTCGCCCCAAGACGACCTGCGTTGCCCTGGTAGAGCGATCGGATGTCAGCCAAACAAGAGATCGCATTCCTAGTCATCGGCAACGAGGGGTACGGCGTCCGGCGCATGGTCACCGGCCTCGTCCGGCAGTACCGGCAGTGGGAGCTCGACGTAACGGTCTACTGCATATCGCCCGGTCCTCTTGTCCAAGACTGCGAAGGCGAGGGCGCTCGCGTCATTGTTCTGAGCGGAGCGCCGGGACCGGCTCCCATTCGCAAAGGAGCCTTTGCGCGACTCGGCGAACAATTGGTTCAGCAGGCTCAGTTGTTTCGATCCGGCCGGGCGTTACTTCGCGCAGCTCGCAGGCCAACCCTGATCGGTCTCATCGTTCGCACGGGCGCGCTTTTGCGGCTCGCGGGAATGTTCGCGGCGCGACAGCGCGTGCCTTGTCTCTGGCTCATGCCCAATACGGTCAATGACGATTATCCGCTCGATGCCAATCGCCGAGCCTACCGGGCGGTCATCGGCCGCTACGGAATACAGCCCGTTGCGAATAGTACTTGGACCGCCTCGTCGCTCGGGCCCAGCCCGGTCCCAACTCTCGTCTCGAGCCTAGGGGTCGATCCCGCACAATTCGATCCGTTACGCGAACCCGTATCGCGCGCGTCAATGCGCGTTCCCGAGAGCGCCGCTCTGGCCGGCATCATGGCGCGTCTCATTCCGGAAAAGGGGCAAGATCGCGTTCTCAAGGCGATGATCGCGCTCAAGGAGACAGCACGCGACCTCCACTTGCTTCTTTGTGGCGGACCGACCGAGACGCCCTTCGCGCAAGGACTGGTCGCGGCCGCCAAGGCGGCGGGGCTCGAGGATCGCATTCATATTGTCGGATCGGTGAGCGATCCCGTCCCCTACTATTTGGCCTGCGACTTCGCGATCAATAGCCGGGTAGGGCCGGAGCCTTTTGGCCTTTCGGTTATCGAAGCAATGATGCTCGGACGACCGGTGCTGACGCATGCGCTCGGCGGGCCGGCGGACACGGTGGTCGATGGACTGACCGGATGGCACGCAGCGGATATGTCTGTCGAAACCTTCTCGGCGAGTCTGGCGCGGGTGCTGAATGAACGAAGCCGCTGGACGATTCTGGGCGACGCGGCCCGTCAGCGGGCGCTGCGCCTCTATACGCTTGAAGCGGTGAGTGAACGCCTTCTGCGAATGCTTCGCGCTGCGCAGCCCTGCGCTGATCGCTCGGTATTTGCGGCGTCGTATCACGCTCTCAAAACGCCGCGACCGCCGCTCGTTTCTCGAGGCTTGGCAGAGTAGGAAGCTGAGCGATGTCAGCCGGCCCGGCTCAACTCGGTCTGTGAAGACGCCTCAGACTGACCTGCGCTCTCCGTCGGCGTCTTGGCCGAATTCGTCAGCGGCTCGCGCCAGGTTGGAATCTCGCGCCCTATAATTTTCTCGAGCACTTCGATGTCGCGGCTGAAATGGTCGCGCAGTTTCGATTTCAAGTCGCGGGGCAAAGGCGGGTAGTCGAAGGGCTTGGCGAAGGTACGGTGGATGGCTTTGAACCAGCCCGCCTTGCGATAGGGCGCGGCGAGCGTTTTGAGAGGCGCAAGAGCGCGCCGCATCCCCAGCGGCAAGCGCGGCTCGTCCTTCACGTTGAACGGACGCAACAAAGACGGCGCCGGCTGCTGTTGAATGTGAAGGAAGGCTGAAACGTCGGCGAGGACGTCCGTCGGCTTGGCCTTGATATCGTCGTAAAGCAGAACGAAAAGCTGCTCCCGTGGAAACTGGGTCAACCAGCGCGTCAAGTGATGGCCATACTCGCCATCGGAGATAAAGCGTTGCCGCGATGCGCGTGCCGGATCGAGGTAGTCCTCCATGTTTCGGCCGACATCGCCGCGCCTCAGCAACATGCAGTAATCCGAGTAAGCCCGCTCGATCGGATTGCGGAGTTGCGCGATCAGCTTGACCTTTGGGACGAGGGCGATGATCCGTTCTGGCACCTCGGGCGAAGCGAGATAAGTGGCGGACTTTTCGCCTCTCACCTGATCATCGCCGGCTCGTTGGAAGAGCCCACCGTACCAGTCGAGTCCCTTATCGTAATATCTGTCGAAGTAGTGGATCTCCGAGGGTGGCATGAAGACGCCAGGATGCGCGCGAAGATAGCGACTTAGCCAACTCGTTGCCGCCTTGGGCGCACCGATGATCAGAAAATGCGGCAGTTTCATTTTTGATTTTCTGGCTTGATTTTCTGGGGCCGTCCCCACTCCCAACTCCTACGTTAGCAAAGGCCGGGGCCGTGTGAAGAGCCATTCGTTTAGTGTCTGGCGTTGGCAACTCATCCCGAGCATCAAACGTTCGATCATTCCGGACCCATGAGCGTCGAGCCGCAAGGTCGATCGATTTGGGACGCTGTTCGCGGGCGGCGGAGAGGCCTTGGCGTTGGCGATTGCTTAACTATAAATCAGCTTGTTTCCATGCATGTTCTCGCAAAGAGCCGTTCGGCCCAGCGAGCGAGTTGTTCCCAAAACGATGAGCGGAACTTTAGCCCCAGCCAAACCGACCCGCGTGCTGCTGTGGTCGACACAGGGAGCAGGGCTGCACTATGGCGGCCCGGGCATGACGGCTTATCGGCTGTACTCGCGGGCTGATGAAGGCTTCTTCGACATTTCACTCGCGCATGCATCGCGGGTGCAAGAACCCTATCCGTTGTTCTCGGAGATTCACCGCATTGCTCCGCGTACGGATTCCGCGTTCGCGGCCTGGCGTTACGTCCAGTCCGCGCGACACTGGCTGAAGGCGAACGCAAAACGGTTCGATGTCTTTCACGGCTTGCGGGCCTATCACGAGACTGTTCTGCCGGCCTTCTTTGCGCAGCGACATGGTCTTCCCGCCGTCGTCAAACCTGCCGCCCATCACGCCGATATTGCGATAAAGAGCACCATCACAAGCTGGCTCGGCTTTCCCCAACAAAGGCGGAAAATGCTGAGCTCGATCAGCGGCGTCATTGCCATCAGCCGGGCAATCGCCGACGAGCTCATCGATCACGGGATTCCGGAGCGCCGGATCGCCCGCATCCCGAATGGCGTCGATACACAGCTCTTCCTGCCGGCGGACGAGATGACGCGGCGCCAGCAGCGGCTCTCGCTGGGGTGGCGCGACTTGCCGACTCTGCTCTTCGTCGGCGCCATCCTGCCCCGCAAGCGGCCTCACCTTTTGGTCGAGGCGGTCGCGCTGGCGCGCGACCAGGGACAGGAATGCCAGGTGGTTCTCGCAGGGCCCGTTGATCATGATCCAAACTATGTCGGTCGCATCCGGGAGCGTGCCGATGAGCTCGGCTGCAAAGACCTCTTGGTGATGACCGGATTTTGTAGGGACATCGCGCCGCTCTACCGAGCTGCCGACTTTTTTGGCTTTCCCTCGGAGCGTGAAGGATTGCCGAACGCGCTTCTCGAAGCGATGGCGAGCGGGTTGCCTGTCATTTTTACGCCGTTCGCGGGTTACGAAGACCTCCTCGGCGCTGAGCCGCAAGGTCATGTCGTAAAGGACGATCCCGGCGAGATCGCCGAAGCTCTCGTCAGCTATCTGAAAGCGCCATCGCTAGCACGTCAGCACGGTGCGGCCGGACGCGCGAGGGCCCATGCCCATTTCGGAACGAAAGCCGTGCTGAATGCCCATGATCGTTTGTTCCGAAGGATTTTGGCCGGCGGTGATGCAGCCGAATAGCGTTCCTTTCGGTTTATCGAGGTGACGCAGCAACCCGACTGAGGATAAGTTGCCGCCGAGTCTCCTCGTGCGTTTCCCCGCGAGTTCCGATGGACGGTCAAATAGTCTATTTCGGCTGTGTTGCCGCACTCGCGATCGGCGTGCTCTGGCGGCCCTCCATCGCCTTGACCGCTATGATGCTGATCTTTGCCCTGAAGCAATGGGGTACAGCGAAAGTTGCATCTGTTGCGGGAGATGCTCTCTTCACCAATCTCGTCATCGGCGCGATCGTCGGTCTCGCCCTGGTGCGGTCGTTCTTCGAAAAAGGAAGACTCAAGTCGCCGATCGTCGGCGATCTGACCCTCTGGACGTTTCTGCTCTATGGCTATGCGGTCATCACGTTCATGTGGACGTCGGCGCCCGAGCGCGCGCTCGACGAGCTCAAGACCAATCTGCCCTATGTCATGATCGCGCTCGGCGTCATGCCGATGATCATCCGCAGCATGGACAACGTTAAGACGGGGCTAACTGCGCTCATTGTGCTGGGCACGCCGTTGATGGCTGCGTTCGTCTTCCTAGTCACGTGGGAATATCGGGCGATCGCCAGCGAAGTCGATGCCGGCGAGACGGTGCGCTTTCCCCTCTCTCTCGCGCAGTTCGCCGCGAGCGTGTTCGTCGCCGGCGTCATGCTGCTCTCGGGCAAGGCTTGGAAGTACGTGCTGCTCGCCGGCATCGCGGCTCTCGCCTTCACCATGGCGATCCGCACAGGCTCGCGCGGGCAATTCATCGCAATGGTGATTGCAGCGGGTCTCTTCCTTCCGATTTCGCGCGGACAGCGTTCGTCCCTCAAGGTGATCGGCGCCTTGGCGATTTGCGCGGGCATCGGTCTGGCGGCCTTCAATCTCTATGGAGATAGCGTCGGCGGCGAGACGGGTGATACGCGGTGGTCGAGCACCGAGATGAGTGAGGACTATGAAGGCCGCATCGAACGCTCGATGCGACTGCTCGACTTCTGGGCCTCGGATCCCTGGTACATCGTATTCGGGATCGGCACCTCGGGCTCATCGGCCTCCAATATGGGAGGCAGCTACGCGCATATTCTGGCGGTCGATGTTCTGAGCGAGTATGGGCTTATCGGCTTTACCCTCTTACTCGTTCTGCTTTGGCGTTGTGCGGCCGTCATCTTCGAAGCGCTGCGAAGTGTCTCGCGCGATCCCGGGCAAATGGGGCGCAATCCGGCTATCGCAGCGATGATCGCCATCTTTGCAATGGACCTGCTCTTGGCCTTCAAGCAGGGCACGCTGTTGCGCAATTCTTATCTCTTCATGTTTCCCGTGATGATCCAGGGAATCTTGGCGCATGAGAGACTGGCGCGCTTCGCGCAAGTGGATCGCAGCGCAATTCCGCCGCTTTCACCGCTTGGCCGGCCGGCCGAAGAGCCGACTTGGCGCGCGCCTGGTTAGGACTTTGGAGCGCGCAGGAGCCCGGTAACAATCCGCTGTCGGATCGCAACAAGTTCGGCCGGAAACATCCGATCGGGGAGGAGGAGACAACACCCCGCCCAGGCTGCAAGCGCCACGACCGAGAAGACAGCCGCACCAATCGGTGTCCAAAGCCACGCTTGGTTGACCATAAGAAATACAAGCGCGATTGCCGTGAGACCCAAGGCGGTCACAACAGCCGAAACGAAGGGGGTTAGGGATTTCGCCAGCGATATATGCAACGTCCGGCGGATCACATTGTTGGTGAGCCAAAACTTGATCACGTTCGCCACGAGCAGTGCCCAGGCGACGCCCACCAGTCCGAACGGGTAGCCAATGGCAACCCCTGCCATCACCATGACCGCGTAAGCGGTATTGATCAGCGCGATCACTCGCACTTCCCCGGTTGCACGGCAAATGATGTTGGCAATGCGATCGCTAGGCCGGGTCACCGTGATGAGAAGCATGATTTGAAGCGGCTCAATGAGCTGCGTCCAAGCAGGCCCGAACACGACCGGCACGAAAGCCGGGCTGACCACGATCGCGATGACGGTGGCGGGCATGGTGAGGAGCGCGGTCCCTGCTGTCCCCGCGGCAAAGCCTGCCCACAGGCGCGCGACCGAGTCCTGCACCCGCGACATAATCGGGAAGAGCACGTAGTCGAGCGGATCGGTGACCTGACGATAGGTGATCATCAGGAGGTTCTGGATGCGCTGATAGAGGCCCGCCGCCTCACCGCCTAGGAGAGCGCCGACCAAAACGCGGTCGAAGCGTTGTCCGAGATAGGTCGCCATGCGGCCGATCGAAAAGAAGGCGCCGAAGTCGAGAACATCTTTCGTGTGTTGACGCGTCGTGCGCCATGTCCAGATCGTGCGCGCCGTGTAGGCGAGGATCGCCGCTCGAATGACGATCGCCGCGATCTGCCCGGCGACGATCGACCACATACCCCAGCCCTGCACCGCGAGGATGAGCGAAACGCCCGCGTAGCCGAAAGCCGAGCCTGCTATGTCAGCCATGGAGAGGGCGCCAAACTTCAGCGAGCGCCGCACCAGAGAGTCGAGCACGGTCATATAAGGCTGAAGAACAATGAGGACCGAGAAGGCGAGGAGTGGGCCAACCAGCTCCGGCAAGTTGACGATGTCGGCGATCCATTTCGCGGCGAAAATGTTGACGAGAATCATTGCCGCACCGACCACAAGGACGACAGCGAAACTGCCGCCCAGATGTTCGGGCTCGATCGTCTCACGCTGGATGAGGGCAGAGCCGACACCGAGTTCGACCAAGATCACCATCACGCCGACGATCGAAATCGCGACGTTCGGGATGCCAAATTCCGCTGGCGTGAGGAGCCAAGAGAGGGCGATGAGCGTGCCCATCTCAATCGCTGATGTGATCAACGATCGCGGCACGGACCAGATCAGGCCCGAGAAGACTTTCGCTCTCAGATCCGGGCGCCCAGACGATTTCGGCGCGATGGAATCATTCATTGAACTCATCGGCGAATGGGCCTGGAACTCGACGCCGGTCCTTGAGGATGTTGAGAGTAAGTGACTTAGGCTGTTCCCAGCAATTAAGGAACCTTCATGCGGGGAAGTCCTGTTCTTTGGCGTCGAAGCGCTTTACCAAAACAATTACGCTCTTGGCGCGTTCCAGTGTTGCATCAGTAAGTTGGATGAGCCCTCGTACTTTGTCTCGTACCTCACTCATCTATCCCTATTTCGCGCATTATCGCCGCCCGGTGTTGCAGGCGCTGGCACGGCGCGCGAACCGTTATGTCGCACTCTCCGGTACGACCAGCGATGTTGATTCGCTGCCCATCCTCGCAAATCTGGATGATTGGCGTTTCGGAATGGAGTGGCGCAGCGTCAAGAACATCTGGCTCGGTCGTATTGCGCTGTGGCAAACCGGTGTCATGAGAGCGGCCCTGTCACGGGAATTCTCGACGCTGATCTTCTTCGGGGACATGCGCTATCTCTCGACGTGGTTCGCGGCGATCCTTGGGCGTCTCTCAGGCAAGCGCGTGTTGATGTGGGGGCACGGTTTCGTCCGGTCTCAACTCACCCTTCAAGAGCTGATTCGCACCATCTTTTATAGCCTTGCCAGCGGTCATCTGCTTTACGGCCATCGCGCTCGGGACATCATGATTGGGCGCGGCTTCGATAGCCAATCGCTCTACGTGATTTACAACTCCCTCGACACGAGCGCGCAGACGGAGCATCGAAAAACCCTCACCTCAGATCGGCTGAAGCAGGTGCGCGCCGAGCATTTCCCAGATCCGAACCTGCCGCTTGTGGTGACGATTGGACGGCTCGTCGAGCGCAAACAAATTTCTCTCCTCCTCTATGCAGCAGCCGAGCTCGCGATGACCGAGATGCCGATCAACATACTCGTCGTGGGCGACGGCCCAGATCGCACCCGGCTCGAAGCCATCGCAGGCGAGCTCAAGCTTCGGGAGCGCATCCGATTTCTCGGCGCGATCTACGAAGAGGCAGATATCGCTCCTCTTCTCGCCTCTGCCGATCTCTGCGTGGTGCCAGGCACCATCGGGCTCACCTGCATGCACGCCTTCTCCTATGGCACGCCAGTCATCACCCATTCGGACTTCGATCGACAAAACCCGGAAGTCGAGGCCATCATCGAGGGACGCACCGGCGCATTTTTTCGCGCGGGCAGTGCCAACGATCTCGCTCGAGTCATTCGGCGCTGGCTCCAAACAGGGCCGCAGCGCTCCGTCGTGAGGCGAGACTGCATTGCGATGATCGAACGCTTCTACAATCCGGAAAAGCAAGCGGAACTCATCGATCTAGCGGTCAACAAGATTCCGGCAACCGATGTCAAGGATGCTTCTCAGCCGCTACGCCTTAACTTCGCCGAAGCCACTTCTGAAGCATGAAGGTCCGATCCATGACTCCGTCCCTGTTGCGTCTCATTCGGCTCGGTGCGCTCGCCCTCTGCCTCTTCGGCATGAGCGGCGCGGCTGCTTCCGCGGCCTATGACTGCGATCGTCTCCTAACACGGCCGGGCGGCGCGAAGTTCGAGCTGCTGTTCGGATCGAAATTGGGGTCTGACGATGAGATTGCCGCGCTCTGTCTCAAGCGCGTCCCGGTGATCAAGGAGGTTCATTTTCGTGCCAAGGGTACGAAGGACTTGACCGATGTTTCATCGGCGATGGTGCGCTCCGCGATAACCCCTTACGCGCGAGAGCCGATTGTGGTGATCGACATTGAGCAGTGGAAAACAAAAGGAACTGATGACGTCGTGGCGGATAGTGTCACGCGTTTCTTGAGCGTGCTTCGCGCCGCCCAAACGCAGCTTCCCGACACAAAGTTCGGGTTCTACTCCATGGTGCCGTCACGCGATTATTACCGTGCGGTCGGCGATAAGGGTCCCGCCGCATATTCGGCATGGCAAAGCGAGAACGACCGGCTCAAAAATCTCGCTGTGGCGGCCGATGCACTTTTCCCATCGGTCTATACCTTCTTCCGCGAACCCCCGAGCCGTTGGGCCACCTATGCGCGCGCAAACATCGCTGAGGCGAGCCGCCTTGCCCCGGGTAAGCCGATCTACCCCTTCATTTGGAACCGTTACCACGGCTCCAACAAGGAGGAGGGAAAGGAACCGCTCGAGGCTGACTTCTTCGAGGCTCAGCTCAAAACGCTGTTTGAAACGCCGGAGGCGAACGGCGTCGTCATTTGGCTGATCAGCAAGGAACCTTGGGATAGTTCGGCGAATTGGGTCGCGGGGCTACAACGGTTTCTTGATTCGCGCTAAGGGTGAGGCCCCAAAACCACCGGGGCCAATCCTGTGCTGATCTATGTCATGGGCCGCGGCTATAGCGGCAGCACGATCCTAGATATCACGCTGGGGAACTGCGCCGACATCGAAAGCGTCGGCGAGTTTGCTGCGGCGCTAGGCCGAGTGGAGCGCGAAGTTTGCGCCTGCGGGTCGACGATTGCGGACTGCGCTTTCTGGACCGAAGTCCGGAAGCAAGTCGAGGCAACGAAGATCGACTGGCTCGCGTTCTGCCGCGCGACCAATCGATCGACCCGTCTCTCGCAGCTCTCGGACTATTTCTGGCAACGCGACAGCTCTGCGCCGCTGCGGCGGTTCGGCGGTCAAACTGCAGAAGTCATGGCCGGAATAGCGGCCGCCGCGCGCAAGCCGCATGTGCTCGAGTCGAGCAAGTCGCCGGTTCGCGGTTATTTTCTCTTGAAATTCATGCCGGATACGAAGGCGATCCATTTGGTGCGCGATCCCCGGTCGGTGATGCGCAGCACTCACTGGCGTCTCTCGCAAGGCGATCCATTGCGCTTTCAAGATCGCAACTATCGCTTTCAAATGAAGCCACTGATGCTTTTGGTCTCGGCGTTGAGCTGGCTGGGGGGCAGTCTTATAGCGAGTGCCGTCGCCGCACTCTATCCCTCGCGCGTTGTAACGATCCGATACGAAGACTTGCGAGACCGCCCTTCCGAGATCTTGCATGACGTGGCGATGAAGCTCGGATTTTCAGGTGACGACATCGATGCCTTATTGGCATCGAGCGCGGAGCTTTCCGTCGGACACAATATCGGCGGCAATCGCATTCGCTTCGAGGGCAATCTGCGGCTCGACCCCAACGCCAGCAGCAAGCGGCCACAGCTTCCAATGTGGGCGTCGATGATGACGATCATCGTCTGTTGGCCAATGATGCTGAAACACGGCTATCTCTGGCAGAAGAAACGATCGCATCCTGCGGAGACTCATGAGCTTCCGCCGGCAGAGCCAACTGCGACCACGGCGCCGATCAATCTGGGATAAACGACGTAAGCTGTGGGTAGGCAAGACGAAGCATGACTGCGAGCCTCGCGTCGGCGTCTTCCTCGTGCTCCCAAGGCTGCAGCGGCGTCATTAATCGCACAAGCGCCCCGTCGGTTCGATTGATCGTGATCGCATCTTGGAAGATGTACCACTTGACCAGATATTCGTCGGTCAGGCTGCGACCACGCTGCTGAAACCAATAATAGGCGATCTGCCGCACAGTCCCTTTGCTGATCGTCAAGCGATTCACGCTCAAATGCTTGGCGTTTGGAAGCTCGCCGATCTCCTTGGTACCGAGCGTATCGATTTCCCAGCCGCCGCCGGGGATGCAGGAGCGCGGTGAATGGACCGACGCGCCTTTGCGCTGAGAGTCGTAATAAGCGATGTAGAGATTGACGACTTCGCCATCGCTGGGGCGAACGAAGTTTGCATTGAAATAGTCATCCAATCGGAGCTGCCGCAGCACATCCTGCTCGAGCGGCACGTTGTGCCCCCGCCACTCGGCGAGGTTCATCGGGAACGCAACGAGGCTTGTGTGCGTCGGGGAGATCTCCGAGCGTATACCGGTTGCGGTCACGACGACTGATGCGGCCACTAAAAGACCTACGCCCGCAAAGGCTCGCGGTGACGGAACCCATTCGCTCATCCGATCGGTCAAGGGCGTGAGGCGTGGAATGTCCAAGCCGAAAGCCTCAGCGAGCGGCATGCGTCGCCCGCTGAGACGCAAAAGCAGCCACGCTTCGCCAAACAAGAGGATGAGGCAGAGGACGAAGATCACCCAGCCTTCGAAAAGATGGAGGAAGCCTTCCGCGGCTTCTGGACCTGCGCTCTCCGTCAGGACCCCGATCACCGCGATGCGAAAGCTGTTCATCAGAATGGCGATGGGAATGGTCGAGATCAGGAGGACGATTTTCTCCCAAGTCCGACCCGCGAAGATGTAGGCACACAAAAAGCCGAAGCTGAGAAGCGGGAAGAGGTAGCGCAGTCCGCTGCAGGCCTCCGCCACTTGGAGTTTGTAGTTGCCAAGATCGATGATGTTGCCTTCGATGAAGACGCTGATGCCGAACGCGCGGATGAAGGTGACGCCGATCGAAGACGAGAGAAGCTGGAGGCGGCTGGAGAGATCGCGATAGATGAAGTCGGGGAGCGGGATCATGAAAGCCAAGTAGACGAGCGGCCCCCATAGGATTTTCACGCCGGTCCACCCGAGCAATAGGATCACGAAGCCGACGATCGTGATGAGGAAGGCGTATTGGATGACGGTGTAAAGCGTCCCGAGCTCGCCAATGATCGCAGCGATGAGGCCAAGACCAATGAAGGCCAGGCCCCACCAATCTCCCTCGAGATGCGCGCTCAGAAGCGCGTCGCGCTTTTTAGCAACCATCCAAAGGGAGATGACGGGAATGAGATAGCCGTGGCTGTACTCACCCGAATTCCACTCCTTGACCATGAAGGCTAGGCCGGAGCCGAAGACGATCGCGGTTGCGCAGACAGCGGCCAAGACGAGCGCCCAGCGCCACCAGAGGGGAACGGTCGGAGACTCGAGCTTTGCGCTCATCTTTTTTGGGTCTTCGTCCCTAGAACTTGACGGGTTTGGAGCCAAAGGCAGCTTGCGTTTGCTTGGTCGGCACTAAATCCATCAGCAGAGACTCGAAGCGGTGCGCCAATTGGCGCCGGTCGTGATGAACAGTCACATAGTCACGCCCGCTCGCGCCGAAGGCTCGGGCACGATCGGGATTGTCGATCAGTTCTAGAATGGAGGTTGCAATCGCTTTGGCATCGCCGGGAGGTACGGCGATGCCGGCTTTGGCATCCTCCAACACCTCGCGGCTTTCGCCATCGACGGAGAGAATGATGGGACGCGACATGGCCATGATCTCGAACATCTTTGAAGGGAGGACGCTCTTGAACATCGGAAGCGGGCGCAACATCACGAGACCCACATCCGTCAAAGCCCAGATCGCCGGCATCATCGACTTGGGCTGTTGATCCAAGACGACAACGTTCTCGAGTTTTCTTTCTTCCCTCAGTTTCGTGAAGCGCGGCTTGTCCGCCCCGTCGCCGACAACCACCAAGCGGATGTTCGGCTTATCCTTGAGCCACTCGGCCACTTCCAGAACCGTCTCCAGCCCGTGCGCCATGCCGATCGTCCCCGCATAGGTGACGACATACTTGCCGCTGAGGCCCCATTCGGATGCGAGCCGTTCGTCTTTGGCGCGCGGCGTATAGAACTGCAGATCGACACCATTCTTGATCGGCACGACTTTGGCCGGCGCGATGCCGCGGCCCACGATGTGACGTTTGAAGGCATCGGTCACCACGACGATGCGATCGGCTTTGCGATAGGCGAAGAGCTCGAGCCACTCAAGAAAGCGGATCGCAGTGCGGTTGCTGATGGCGCCGACCGCGGTGATGGATTCAGGCCAGAGGTCTCTGATCTCGAGCACCCATGGCGCGCGGTGGATGAACTTGACGAGATAGCCCGCAAGGCCATTGAAGAATTGCGGAGAGGTCGTCACCACGACGTCATGGCGGCGAAGGAACAGCGATGCGCCGATCGCCACAAGCATGAAGACCAAATGATTCAACGTCCGCCGGACGATGCCCGAGTTCGGCGTTGCATAAGTGAGGAGGCGAACAATCCCGATGCCGTCGCGATCGTCGCGCTGGTAGAGCCGGTTGCGATAACCGTCGAAAATGCGCCCCGCGGGATGGTTGGGAAAGCAGGTCAGCACGGTCACCTCGTGACCGGATTCCGCCCAGGCGCGGCAATGTTCGTAGGTGCGCGATGCGGGCGCGTTCACCTCCGGTGGAAAATAGTGCGATAAGAAGAGAATCCGCATCACAAACGCTCAATGACGAAGGCGAGCTCGGTTGGCAAGCGGCGCTCCACCTTCAGTAAAAGACCGGGCGCGTCCAAGCAGATCCCGAATTGGGGACAATAAACGCCTTGTTGTGGCTCGGCTGACGCATTTTCGAATGAAATTCGCGCGAGGCGCTCGCTTTGGGCCTTGATGAGCCATGACCCAGCAGTCTCCGCTTCGAGCGAGAGAGCAGGGTGAAAATGGAGAAAGCTCTCAATGACGTGTGTGTCGCTCCCGCCAATCCGGTCGCGAACGCGCCAGCGCTTGCCCGGCCAAGCTTCGATGATTCTCGTGTGCGTCGGACGCCCTGGCAAATGCCGATAGCCGTCGTGCGATCCTTCGAACCTGAAGAATTCTTCACCTTTGGATTCGACGCGCGCCGTGACCGGACGAGCACGCCGACCCAAACGAAACGTGCCCCAAATCTGCGATTGGTCATGCTCGTCGATTCGCAGCGTGTTGTGAGCGGCCGTGCTCCGCAGATAGTGACGGAAGTTGGTTGCTTCGTAGTCGTAGGTGCCGGAATCGACGACGATACGGCGTCCCGCAAATGAGAGCTCGAAGCTCAAGGTGTCGCAATGTGCGTGACCGGGCTGATGATTTGGCCCCATTGGCCCACAGTCGATGAGAAGCAGGTCGCTCGGTGTCTGGTAGCCGAAGTAGCCGCTCTCTCTTCGATCGATCGTGACGAAGGGAGATGGTTGGATTTCGGTCTTGCGGTCGATGCGCCCGAGATAAGCGGCAAGCGCACTGGGCGAGGGCGCGATGTTGAGGGCAGCATCGTTGAAGAGGGCGATCTCTCCGTCGGGATGACGCGAGGTCGCAAGAAACTCGACCATCTCGCGCCCCGTTTCGAGGAGCGTGGTGCCGAAATCGGTTTGGCCGATCTGCGGGTTGCTCACCAACACATTGGCGATGTCGAGCACATCTTCGGTCGCGATCGCGTGATACATGAAGCTCCGCTCGTAATGACCTCCATCGGCGAGCACCTGTTCGGCAACCTGGTCGCGAAAGAGATCGAGCCCCTCGCTCAGCCATCGTTCGGCCTCGGGGCCGGCGAAGAGAAGGCCACCCCAAAGCAGTGCCTTAGCATTCTTGAGCAAGTGATTGGCACCGATATGGAATTCCCGATTGGTGAAGAGCCATCGCAATTGAGTGAAGAGGCTTTGGTGCTCAAGGTCCGTGAAGGAGCGGCGAGATAAGTGGAATTTGATCCAATTCACGATGCGCAGCGAAACTGGGTAGGGCTCCCAAGCGACCTCAGTCCCTTGTGGATTGGATTTGATCCAGTCCTCGATCAATGTCGCCGCAAGATCGTTCGAGATTGCGGGTTCAGCCAGATAATCGAAGTAGTGAAGATTATAGAGCCAGAGCCGGGAGGGTCCGGCGATCTGCCATTCGATCTTCTTCGCAAAAGTCTCGGTGCGATTGAGGAAGGTCATGGCGAGCGGCGGGGCGAAGCTCGCTGGCGCACGTGCGAAGGGTAGAGATCCGAGCTGGCTTACGAGAACAGGCGTGCCGACTTCCTTCACTCGGCGTGCCTGAAGAGCGCGCCGGTAAAGATTCCAGGCGATCTGCTCGGGCTTCAGATGACGCACCGTCTCAGCGTATAGCTTCAGTCTCGGGGCTTGCCGAGCGGCTGACAGCGGTGGTTTGGGCGACGGAGGCTGAGACACAACTGGGCCGAGATGTCCGCTGTCACTTTATCCTTGTTCATACTCGACCTCGGGGAAGAAAACAGCTCTGGGTTCCCTCGCGCTTCATGCTTGAACGCGTGGATCATGCGGCTGCGGTTGCTGGAAGACTGGAATTTAAGGTCGTTCGATCCTTGGTTGAGCGAGTTCGATTGGGGTCTTGTTAACACCCTGGTCAGTACGGTGCCCGACGTCAGAGGGAACGCATGTGACGCCTTCAAACCGATCGATTCTGGTCATCGACGACGACGCTGAAATGCGCCTCATGCTGCGGCGTGGGCTTGAGTGTTTGGGCTTTCACGTGATTGAGGCCGCCTCGGGGATTGGCTGCGCGGAGTCGCTGCGCGAACGCGATGTGGCGGCCGTGGTCTGCGATATCTTTATGCCGCGGAAAGAAGGCATCGCGACGATCGCAGACATCAAAGCCGTCGCGCCTAGCGTGCCCGTCATCGCGATCTCAGGCATCAGCCACTCGGCGCTCGATATCGCGCGCTCGAGTGGCGCGGATCGTACCTTGATGAAGCCCTTTACGATCGGCCAGCTTTGTCAGGCGATGGCGAGCTGTGGGGTCGACGTCGCGTCGAACGCAACGCCTTAGGAATCCATCCAACTCAGTAGCGCAGAAACGCCTTCCGCTCGCTCAGCCAAGCTTGCTCGTCTGGAGCGGTTAGCCGGTCGAAATCGCTTGGCGTCGCCGCGCCGTCGTCGACCCATTCGCGTAACAGCTGGCTGCCGTTGATGACGTCAATGGCCAGTTTGCCGACTTCGTATTCGTACGGGAAATCGCGCCAAAGCGGATAGTCGGGATAGAGGCGCCTGATCGCCTTGAAGGCAAGTGTCTGCAGACGCCATGGCTTGAAGGATACGTGATCGTAGCTCGCGGGGTCGTCCGTGTGGATCTGAACGCCGTTGCAGAGCTTGCCGACATGCTTGTGAAAGGTCGGCTCGAACCAGCAATCGCGCAGGACGCATCCTTTCAACCACTCAGGCGCCAACGCACGCATTTCTTTGATCACGCGGCGGGCGTTGATATCGGGCGCGCCGAAAAGCTCGAGCGGGCGCGTCGTGCCGCGCCCTTCCGAGAGCGTTGTCCCCTCGAGCATCACGGTGCCGGCGTAGGCGCGCGCCATCCATAGATTGGGTGCATTGGGGCTTGGGTTGACCCAAGTGCGTTCAGCGAGCGGCCATCCGAAGCCCGGTTCATCGTCGGGCTTCCAGCCTTCCATTTCGATCAGCCTGTACTCGACGTCGAGCTTCAGCGTGTTGATGAACCAGAGGCCGAGCTCGCCGAGCGTCAGGCCGTGGCGCATCGGCAGCGGGCCGGCGCCGACAAAGCTCTCCCAGCTAGGACGTAGCCGTAAACCCTCGACCGGGCGACCGGCCGGATTAGGCCGGTCGAGAACCCAGACGGCCTTCTTATGCTTGGCGGCGGCTTCAAGCATGTAACGCAGCGTCGTGATGAAGGTGTAGATGCGGCAGCCTAGGTCCTGAAGATCGAAGAGCAGGACGTCGAACGTGTCCATCATCGCGTCGGTTGGACGGCGTACCTGACCATAGAGGCTGAATACGGGGATGCCATGGACGGGATCGTTGAAGTCGGGCGACTCGACCATGTTGTCTTGCTTGTCGCCGCGCAAGCCGTGCTGGGGTCCGAACGCCGCGCTGAGCTTGATATCGCCGGACGCGGCGAGCGCGTCGAGCGAATGTGTGAGGTCGCGCGTGACAGATGCGGGATGCGCGACCAAGGCCACGCGTTTGCCCTTGAGCGGGGCGCGCAAAGAAGCATCGGTGAGGAGACGATCGATTCCGAATTTCATGGGACTACGCTGCTGGAAGTTTTAGCGCAAAGCAATCGGCGTGGTGAAAGTCAGGCTTGCCGGGCGGGTGGGCAAGAGCCCAGTAGGATTTACGGCCGCTCATCTCCTCGATCACGGCGGTGAGGCCAACGGACCAAGCGACGTTTGAGAACGGCGTCGCCGGATCGAACGCAATCGCTGTCTTGAGCTCAAACCGATCCGGCAACATTTTGGTCTCGATGCGCGGTTGGACGATGCCGGCGAGATTGCGCATACCCTTTCGATAGCCATCGAATTGATAGGCTGCCCATTCGCTCGACGGCGAAAAGTTGAACTCTGCGTAGCCGTCGCCCGGTTGCCGCCTGATGAAGGCTTCGAAGCAGGTGTGCTGCCAGAGCTCATCGGCGCGGCGCGATCCAACGGTCGCGGGCAATTTTAGATCGGCCATTGTGCCGTGGCCCACGAAGTGAAGGGAAAGACGGTCCGCCAGCTCGCGCTCGATTTCGACGTCGATGCCCGTGATCGCGTCACAACGCAGATCCGGGTGAAGTTTGAGGGCGAGCCGCATGACGTCAGTCTAGCAGCAGGGACCTCTAAAGTGACGTTTACTTTTGGGGTATTGGCGGCTGGATGTCTTGTGCACAGCGCTGACCTTCGAAACTCGATGGTACCGGATGGATAGACGTTTCTAGCGGAAGCGTGGTCTCGCCTCGAGCGATCTTCGGAAAAGCAAAACTCGAGCGGCACGTCTCGAGCGTGCATCGCGATTTAGACTCCAATCTCCAAAACAGCACGCTCTCGGCTTCAGCGTAGACGCACTCGCTCGCCATTCGCGGCGTGACTAGCGAAGCGAGCACGACTTTCTTCACTCATCCTTACACGGAGTAAACAAGATCGATTTACTTCGTTCTAACACCCGCCGTCGTTCAATGCGGAACGACCCCGTGCTGGGGCGCACGGGTGCGGTGGGAGTAGTCGATATGTTTTCCAAGTGGATTGTGTTTGCGGGTGCCGTTGCGATCGCGATGCCAAGTGTGGCATTCGCCGAGGAGCTCGACCCGACGTCTTGGTATGTTTCAGGCGAAATCGGCCTCAATTGGGCTGAGCAAGACGGCAAGTTCAAGAACATCCCGACCACGTTCGATGCCGAATTCGATCCGGGCCTCGCGCTTTTTGCATCTGTCGGGCATCAGTGGGACAATATTCGCGCCGAATTCGAGCTGGGATGGCGTGACAACAACCTCGACAGTTTCGACACCTCCACGTCGCCGCCCGTCGCGGCGACCGGGTTTACGACCCAATTCTCGCAGATGTTCAATCTGCTTTACGATTTCGACGTCGCCGATGATTTCGAGCTGTCGGCCGGCGCCGGCGCGGGCGGCGTTCTGACAGAGTCCCGCTGGCATGATCCGAGCGGCGTGCTCATCATCGAGGACGAAGATTATTCGTTTGCCTATCAATTCCTCGCCAGCGCGATCTATGAGCTGCGGCCCGACACCGATCTCTTCGTGGGCTATCGCTTCTTCCGCTCGATCCACGGCGAAATGAGATACGAGCCCCCGCTCTGCACCTGCGGCGACATCGAAACGGACGATCACTCGCTGACGCTCGGCGTGCGCTATTTCTTCGCTCCGCTCATCGTTGCGGGCGAGAAGGAAGTGCCGGTACCGGTTGCTCCCGCGGCGCCCGAGACCTTCATCGTCTTTTTCGATTTCAACAAATGGAATTTGACGGCGGACGCGCAGACCGTCGTCTCGGAAGCCGCCGAGCGGTTCGCACAGACGGGCGCCGTTCGCGTGCTCGTCGTCGGTCACACCGATACGGTCGGCACCGCAGCCTACAATCAGGCGCTGTCCGAACGCCGCGCGGCCGCGGTTGCAGCCGAGATGGTGCGCCTCGGCGTTCCGAACGACGCAATCACGACTGAGGGCCGCGGCTTCAACGAGCCGATGGTCCCGACGGGGCCCGGCGTGCGCGAGCCGCGCAACAACCGCGCCGTGATCGAGCTTGTCCAAGCGCGTGGCACGATGTAGCTCGGCAAAGCCCTGCGATCGACTCTGATCGCTCGACACTGGATTTGACGGGGCGGCGAGACATCTCGCCGCCCCGTTGCATTTGGACTCGACTTGGACGTAGCCCAGGCAACCAGCATTGCGTGACCGAAGTCCGCGTTTTCGTGGCGGCCATGCGCATCCCGCTTCAGCTCGCGCCGGGAGGAAAAGCTCCTGCGCCTTGCGTTGGGTGAAGTGATCTGGCGGATGGGGTGAGATTCGAACTCACGAAAGGCTTGCACCTTTGCCGGTTTTCAAGACCGGTGCCTTAAACCGCTCGGCCACCCATCCGCAGTGAGGGGGATATGCCGGAATTTGCCTGTGAACTCCAGCCAGTCCGGAGAGCGACGAGCACGAGGTCCGAAAGTCCGACTGACGTCAGCGCTTCTTGAAGGAGAGGCCTTGGGCGGTGAGGGCGGCGCGGAGTTTGGGGAGGGCGGTTGGGCCTATGCCGTGGAGCCCGGCGATGTCGGCTTCCGTGCGTTTGGCCAATTGCGCAAGACTTGTGATTCCCGCGGCGGCTAGGGCGCGCTCAGCGGGTTTGGAAAGACCGGCAACGGGCCAGGGGGCCGGGGCGCCTTTCGCAGGGGCCGACTTTGTGGGCTCGGTCGCGGCTGGTTTAGACGGTTTGGGGCGGCGCTTTGGCGTGATCGGCATTGGTTGAGCTGCTTCGCGGTGGAATCAGTCTCGGTTGTTTCGTCAGCTTCACACCGCTTTGGCGCAATCGTCAAACGAACTCGAAATCGTCCCTTCAAGTGTGCTTTGCATCGCGGCGGACGCGCGCACCAGTCCGCGTTTCTTGACGGCCGAAATCCCCGCCCGCACTCCGAGACGGGGTCGTGCCTGTCCGCCGTACCGAGGGAGCAAGCCCTCCAGCAACGACGGCGAAGACTGCCGTCTTCAGACGAACTCGAAGTCGCTTGCCTCGATTTGGCCGGCGGCGCCGAAGATCACGAGTTGGCCGCCATTGAAGTTCACGAAGGCATCCGTCCCATTTCCGGTGATCACCAGGTCGCCAAAGGCGTTGACGCTCGAGTGGAGCGAGAAGTTGAACTTGTCGAGACCGTTCTCGAAGCCGAAGACATAGTCGGTGCCCGAAGCGTCTTCGACAAAGGCCCGGTCGCTCCCGATACCTCCCGTGAGGAGATCGTCGCCCGCGCCGCCGAAGAGCCGATCGTTGCCGTCGCCACCGATGAGGTTGTCGCCGCCGCCGTTGCCAAAGACGTCGTCGTTGCCCGTGCCGCCGGCCATCGTGTCGGCGGCCGAGCCGCCCCGCAGCGTGTCGGCGCCGTCGGCACCGCCGAGGGTGATGGCCGTCGCGAGGCCGCTCGCGTTCAGTGTGTCGTTGCCGATATTGCCGGCGCCGTATTCGGTGTTGGCGCCGATAGTGACGCTGACACCGGCCGTGTCGAGCACGATCGCACGGTCAAAGCCGACGCCGCCGTCGATCGTGCCGTCATTACCGAGAATGTAGATCTTGTCGTCGCCGTCGCCGCCGAAGAAATTGTCGCTGCCCGTGCCGGCAAAGAGCAGATCGGCACCGAGGCCCCCGTTGACCGTGTCGGTGCCGTCGCCGCCGGCGAGCGTGTCGTCGCCAGAGCCGCCCGTCAGCGTGTCGTCGCCGCTGGCGCCGCCGATGACGATCGCCGTCGTCATCGCGGCAGCGCTCAGTATGTCGTTGCCTGAGTTGCCGGCAACGTATTCAACACCGGAGTCGATCGTTATGTTGACGGCTTGCGAATTGAGCACGATTACCTGGTCGTAGCCGTTGCCGCCATCGAGCAGGTCGTCGTTCTCGAAGACGTAAAGATTGTCGTCGCCTTCGCCGCCCGAGAGATCATCCGCACCAGCGCCGCCGAAGAGCAGATCATTGCCGCCGCCGCCGTTCAACGCATCGTCACCGACAAGTCCGGCGAGCGTATTGGCATTGCCGTCGCCGGTCAGAGTGTCGGCGAAGCCTGAGCCGTTGATGTTTTCAAACAGCGTCACGGTGTCGACGCCTTGGCCGCCGCCGACCGATTGCGCGGTCGAGGAGGCGAGGGTAGCGGTCACTCCGCCCGACGCATTCACATAGGAGAGCGTGTCGATGCCGGCCCCGCCATTCAGGGTGTCGTCGCCCGTGCCGCCTTCGAGATTGTCGTTGCCGGTCGCGCCGAAGAGTGTGTCGGCACCGCCGAGGCCCGCGAGGGAGTCGTTGCCGCCGGCGCCGTCGAGCGTTTCATCAGAGCCGTTGCCGGTGATGAAGTCGTTGGTCTCTGGCGTGATGCTGAAGACGATTGAGGCGGAGGAGGGGTTGGTCAAGCCTTCGGTGAACGTGAAGCCAAGAGTCCTCGCGGCTTGATTGGCGGTGGCGTTGGTCACGTCCGGATTGGGCGTAAAGATGAGCGTGTCGAGATCGGTTGCGGCGATGCGGTCACCGACGTCGACGGCAATGCCGGCCAGAGTCAACGAGCCCGCGGTCGGCAGCGACGTGATGGTCACGCGCACCGCCTCGCCGTCGCCATCGGTCGGTTCCGAGATGCCGGTCAAGCGACCGATGACGGCATCTTCCTGGATCGTCACGTTCTGCGTGGGCGATGCGATCGTCGGCGCGACGTTGCTGATGCTGTCGAGGCGGAATATCTCGCCGCCTAAATCGACGGCGTAGATGTTGCCGCTGGCGTCGGTGCCGAAACTCGAGATGCTGCCTATCGTGCCGACATCGGGCGTCCAATCGTCGTTCATCCGATACATTTCGGAGTCGACGATCGGGTTTACGTCGCCGGATTGAGCGAGAGCCACAAGCTCGCTCGAAGGCACGGTCCAGATGTTGCCGGAGATGAAGTCGGCAAAGATGTATTGGCCCTGCAGCGCCGTGATCGGACCGCGATAGACAATGCCGCCGGTTACGGAGTTGCCTTGGTAGGGCCCACTGCCGTGGTCGTATTCGATCACCGGCGGCGTATAGAGATCGTTGAAGGCGTCATCATCGGAGCCGGTTTGGCCGTGCACACCCTCTAGGACGTTCCAGCCGAAATCCTGTCCGCCTTCGCCGGCCAGTAGAACGTTGACCTCCTCGTGCGTTACCTCCCCGACGTCTGCAAGGAAGAGGTGATGCGTGACCGGGTCGAAGCTGCCGCGAAACGGATTGCGCAGCCCAGTTGCCCAAATTTCCGGCGCGCCGCCACCGCCGGCGAACGGGTTGTCGTTCGGGATCGCGTAGTCCTTGTTCGGGTCGGCTGGGAATTGGTCGGACGAAACGTTGATGCGCAGAAGCTTGCCGAGAAGCGAGTTCGGATCACGCGCCGGATTGTCCAGACTGTTGGCAGTGCCGCCGCCCCCGTCGCCGGACGATATATAGAGCATCCCGTCAGGGCCGAAGTCGATCCAACCGCCATTGTGGTTCGCGTTAGGCCGCGGGAACGTCATGATGATGTTAGACGTCGCCTCGTTCGCGACGGTGCCGCTCGCCTGATAGCTGCGAACCTCCGTCGCGCCACTCGGGTTCGTCAGATAGACGTAGACCGTGCCTCCGGTGCTTGCCGAAAAGCTGGGAGAGAAGGCGAGGCCCAGAAGGCCGCGTTCGCTGGTGGTCGAGATCTGATCGCCGATCGTCATGAACGGCGTTGCGGATATCTGGCCTGTCGCTAGGTTCAGGATCTCGACGTCGCCGCCTTTTTCTACGATGAAGAGCCGGTTCGGGTCGTTCGGCGCATGCGTTACAAATAAAGGCTGACTCAAACCACTCGCTACGCGCGTCGACGACATAGTCCACCCTCCTACACAACCCCAACGGTTTCATCCTAACGCGCGAAACTGCTCGTCAGCACAGGGACAATGTGAATTTTCTTTGGCTTGATGATTGAGGTCGTCGGGAGGCGAACGTTCCTACACAACTTTTCAGAGAATCCCGCTCAAATACGACCCGCAGTGCGTGGGAACTTGAGCGATGGGCAGATTGCAATCCGTCGAAACCCACGACATAGTGCCGGTCTCGACTCTCAAGGACGCCCATCCGTGCATACGGAAAAGGTTCGCGGCTGATCGATTGAAGCACTCGCCGGGCTCGCTGCGTGAGCCCCGCGCCGCGTCTATTCCTTTTCTGACGGCGTCCTCTCCATGGCTTACCTCCGCAATCGCACGGTCAATCTGATCAATCTGCACTACGGCATCCATGCTCTGGCAAACAGCATGGGCGGCCTCTTCACCATCGTTTATCTGATTCAATGCGGGCTTTCGGTGTCGGCGGCGCTTTGCGCGATCGCTGCCATCTACAGCGGCCGCTTCCTCGTTCGGCCCTTGGTCCTCGTCCTAGCGACGCGCCTCGGCCTCAAGATCGCGATCATCGCCGGCGCGGTCGGAGTGGCCGTGCCCTATCCGGTACTAGCGGAGGTCGACGGTATCGGTTGGCCGCTCGTTGCCTATTGCATGCTCTGCGCGATAGGCGAAGCGCTCTATTGGACGTCCTACCACGCCTACTTCGCAGCACTTGGCGACAACGAGCATCGTGGGCATCAGGTGAGCGCCCGCGAGGCGCTCGCGTCCATCATCGGGATCATCGGGCCGCTCTTTGGTGGGTGGTCGCTCGTGACGATGGGTCCGCATTTCACCTTCGGTCTCGTTTGTCTGCTTCATACGCTGTCGGCTCTTCCGCTGCTGGGAACGCCCAATGTCGAAGTCAAACGACACGCGCCCGGTGCCTACCGCGCCGCGATCGTGGGCATTGCGCTCTTTGCCGCCGATGGGTGGATGGCGGTGATGTATCTCTTCACTTGGCAGATCGCGCTTTTCCTCACGCTGGACGAAAGCCTGACCGCCTATGGCGGCGCCATGGCGCTGGCCGCGCTTGTTGCCGCGATCAGCGTCATGTTTTTGGGCCGACATGTCGATGAAGGGTTTGGGCGGCAATCCGTCTACATCGCCTATGGGATTGTCGGTTTGACGATCGTGCTGCGCGCGGTGAGCGTCGACATCACGTGGCTCGCCATCGCGGCAAATGCCATCGGCGCGGTCGCGAGTAGTCTGCAGCCCTCAGCGATGATGCCGGCGATTTACAATCTCGCGAAGCACTCGCCCTGTCCGCTGCGCTTTCAACTCGCGTGCGAGGGCGGATGGGATGTTGGTTGTACAGTGGCGTGTCTTATTGCGGCAGGTCTTGCCGCGGCGGGTTCGCCGCTCTCGGCGATCATCCCGCTCGGATTCATTGGACTTGCAGCATCGGTGGTGCTGCTGGTGCGTTACTACGCGTCGAGCGACGGACGAGCCGTCGCGCCGGCGGAATAACCAGCACTATTCAATCGTCACAAGCGCGTCGCCGCCATCGCGCGTCTCGACCGAAATCTTGTCGGGCGGAACGCCGAGATCGACGAGCGCGGCCTTCACGGCTGCGCCGCGGCGATCGGAGAGTTCTGCGTCGCGCGCTGCATCACCATCGCCATGCAGGTCGAGGGTGACCGGTGACGCACCGTTTTTGCTAGCCTCGGCCGCTTCGGCGACCGCGGATTGACCGCTGGCGGTGAGGTTGGCCTTGTTGAAGTCGAAGTCGACCGCGAAACTTGTTTGTGGCGGCGGAGGCGCCGGCGGCGGCGCGGCCTCCTCGAACGGCGCAACCTCTTCACCGAAGAAAAAGCGAAGGCCGACGAGCGCGGAGTGCTTCGTCATGTCGAAGTCTTCGGTCGAGAACGGCGCGTGGCCCGGCTGGGTGAATCCACCGATATCGGCGTCTTCGGTCGCGAAGTAGTGGTACTCCGCGAAGAGCTCGGTGTGGTCGCCCACATCGACGCTGAGGCCGGCGATCGCCTGGTAAGCGAACACGTAGTCGTCGCCATCGATGAAAACTGTTTCACCTGGAATGGTCGATCCCGAGACGCCCACATCGACCAGCACGCCACCGATGCCGCCGCCGAGAGAGAGTTCTATGGTATCGCCGAGCGGCAGGTCCCAGATGAGGTTGACCATCTGGGCGAACTGCGTGTCGTCGCCGTTCACCGTCACGAAGGACGAATTGAAGAAGTCCGCGTCGTTTTCGCGATAGCTCAATTCGAGCTCGAGCCGGACCATCTCCCAATTGTAGCCAACGCCCACTTCCGCGACCCAGCCGGTGTCGAAGCCGAGTTCGAAGGGCGCGCCTGCACCGACGGCGATGGTGCCGTTGACATCGTCGAGCCAATTGCCGCCCGCGCCGACCGCGAGAGACCAGGAATTGTCAGGCTCCGCCGATGCCAGAGATGGCAATCCCGCGAGCACGGCGCTCGCGAGCAAGATCGATTTGAGCTTCATCGCTGAATCCCCAACAGCCCGCGCCTTTGGCGCGAAACCGTCCCCAACGCTTTTATTGGCGGTAACTATAAGCGAGGCGGAGGCGAATGATTGTGTCGGAGCAGCAACAAGCCGGGGTCTCCGCCAGCTTGTGCACTTCTATCCTTGGCTAGAAAAGCGTGGACCTTCTCCCTATTCCGTCGCGACACTGTTTCGGCGCCTCACCGCCAAGAGGGCAAGATTCCTCTCATGGCTGTCGCGGTCGATCTTGTAGGTCGAGATCGCGGCCATCATCGCCATCCAGAGAGCAAGGATCGTCGGCGCGTAGATCAATCCCAGGAGCCAAATGGACTCGGCAGAAACCTGACCGGGCTTTGCGCCAGCTGGAAAATGCGCAAGTGAGAGAACCCAACCCGACATCATGACGCCGAGGCCGGTCACCATTTTCCGGACGAAGGTGACGGCGGAAAAGAAGACACCCTCGGAGCGATGACCCGTCTTCAGCTCGGCTTCTTCCACCAGGTCGGCAATCATCGACGCAGCCAATATCTGGAAACAGATGATGAGCCCGACATCGACCAATGAGGTTAGGAAGACGAACCAGAAGATGAACGGCGTCCCGTTCTCAGGGAGAAGGCCCAACACTCGCAGCATGACGGGTACTGGAGAACCGATGAAGGCGGCCAGGCCCACGATGATGGCGCCGCGTTTCTTACCGAGCTTTTTGGTGATGAGAGGTGCAATGAAGGCGCCGATAATTGCCGACCCGAAGACACCGAAGGTGATGGCGCCGCTTTGGAGGGTCGTGAATTCCCAAAAATACGCGAGGAAGTAGAACGCCAACGCAGCCGACAGGCCCGCGCCAACGGCTCCAAAGATCGTCGCAACGAAGAGCGCAAGGAATGACTTCGTTGCAAGGGTCTGCCGCAGCTCTTTGAAGATGGTCGAAATCGTCAGCATTCTCTTTGGTGGCGGTGCTTTCAAGAACGGAACCTGGCTGTGCGTCCCTGCTGCAGAGACCACTATGGCCAACACCATGATCACTGCGCCGACGATGCTGTAGATCGTGTAGGATTCGCGGTTGAATTGCCCATTGGAGATCGCGGGTGTCACCATAAGTGGGAAGATCACCCAAAACATCGCCACGGACATCGTATTGCCGCCGGTCCAAGCGAAGTATGTCCGGTAGGAAAGCAGCGAGCTGCGTTCGTCGTATTTCTCTGAAAGTTCGGCCGCGAGGGCCGCACTCGGCGTCTCATAAAGCGTAATGGAAATGCGAAGCAAAACTGCGAATACGAGGAGATACCAAAAGAGCGCTCCGTGACTCCAATCGGTTGGCGGATTCCAGATAAAGAGAAAACTGATCGCAACGGGTATTGCGGAGGCATACATGAACGGATGCCGCCGGCCCCATTTGGACCGGAGATTGTCGGACGCGAAACCGATGATGGGATCGCAAATCCCATCGATCATCAGCGCGATCGTCAATGCCGGACCGACGAGAAGCGGATCGATGCCTATGACCTGGCTGTAGAACAGCAGAAGAAAGTAAGCGACGCCGTTGTCTTTGATGCCGTAGGCCGCGCCGCCGATGCCGTACGCCAGCTTCGTTCCGGTCGAGACCGACGCACTTGATTTCGCAGCAGACGAGGCTTCGCTCGCGCTGTCAAAGACCTGGCCGACCATTCGCTGGATGTCCCTTCGTTCCCCCACGCCGCATTCATTTGCGACGCATTTTGTTTCTTTAGGCCTGTCCCTCTTTGGGTCAGGTCGATGTTGGAGCCTTTCGGCGATCAAGACGTTACCGCCTGGGAGAGGGAAGTAAACCAGCTTCCACACGAGCCACGATCAAAGACCCGTCAGAGTTCGCGCTGATTTCGCACGTTCTTTTGGCGGCTCAGAGCGATCGCGGTCGCAGAGATAGGTTCCAACTCGCGCAGCCTGACTCCGCTATGGCAGGCTTTCCGCAAATTGAGTCGGGAGACTTGGCCGCATGCGAAGCAGCTCAGCCAAATCGCAACTCGAGCCGCAAGCGGCGCCAACGCTCCGCACGACGCTTGATCGATGGTGGTATCCCCATCACGAGAACCATTGGTCTGCGAAACGCTTTCGCCAGGACATTCTCGAGCTGCTCGACCCTCGCGTCCGGTTGCTGGATTTGGGCGCGGGACGCGGCGCAAGTCCGCTCATGAATTTTCGCGGTCTGGCGCGCGAAGTGGTCGGCGCCGATATCGATGTTGGCGTGCTGCAAAATCCTTATCTCGACAAGCGCGTGCATTCGCCGACACTTGAGCCGTTCGAAGACAACGCGTTTAATGTGATCGTGTGCAAGGACGTGCTCGAGCACGTCGAGCATCCGCGCCGCTTCTTCGCCGAAGTCGCGCGCGTGCTGGCACCGGGCGGCCATTTCTTGGCGATGACCCCCAACCGCAATCACTACGTCGCGCTCTTCGCGCGGTTGACCCCGCTCGCCTTCCACAAAGTCTACAATCGGATGCGCGGCCGGAAGGATCAGGACACGTTCGGCACGTTCTATCGCGCCAACACCTTCGCGCAGATCAGACGGCTGGCTGGCGAAGCCGGACTAGACGTCGTTTCTCTCCAAACCGCGGAAGGGCGGCCTTCCTATTTGCGGATCAATCCGGCGCTTTATCTGGGCGGCATGGTCTACGAGCGGCTCGTCAACGGTCTCGGGCTCGATGAGTTCAAGGCCGTGATGTATGTTAAGCTGAGGAAGCCGGCGCTGCCGAACAGCATTGTTGTTTGAGCTCCCCTTCGCGCTGGTGCCCGTTGTCTCGTCAGTGCGGATCGTCATCACTTTGGCGTTAGCGGCGCCGGACTTGTCTTTTTCGCGCGCACCATGATTCACTTTGGAACGCTTCCGGGGACTCGACGTTCTTTAGGTTGGAGAAGGAGATGAGAGTTGGGAAACTGACGATCACGTCCAGATCCAGGCCCCGATCGCGATAAAACGCCCTCGGGGCTTTTATTTTGTGCCCAGGCACTTGGCGTATTTGCGCCACATCAAATTGCCCCGCCAGCGACTAAGTTAGGGAACCTGCCTTCGGGGGAAAAATGCCTGGCGTTCTCGTGGTCCGCACGATGCGGACTGTTGCGGCTTCACTCATCGCTCTCGCCCTATCCACACCCTTTGTCTGGGGGGAGACCGCGCAAGCTCCTGCTGAGCAGCCACTTCAGCCGACCAGCAATGCCACCGCTGCACCGGCCTTACCCGAAACCCCGCCACCCGGCGGTCACGAGCTGACAGCCGAAGATCTCGAGACATTCTTCGACGGGCTCGTTCCCTATCAGATCGAGGTGAACGACGTGGCGGGCGCGACGATCTCGGTCGTCAAAGACGGCAAGCTGCTGTTCGCCAAAGGCTATGGCTATGCCGACGTGGCGAAGAAGACCCCGGTCTCAGCCGAGACTACGCTTTTCCGCATCGGCTCGATCTCTAAGCTCTTCACTTGGACCGCAGTGATGCAGCTCGTCGAGCAGGGAAAGCTCGATCTCGACGCCGACGTAAACACCTATCTCGATTTCAAAGTGCCCGCCTCCGGTAAGACGATCACGCTGCGCAACCTCATGACGCATCGGCCGGGCTTTGAGGAAGTCGTCAAGGAGCTAGGCGCCCAGAAGTCCGGTAAGCCCGATCTCACGTCTTATGTGAAGGACCACATACCGGCCCAGATCTTCCAGCCGGGTACGACACCGGCTTACTCGAATTATGGCACTGCGCTCGCCGGCTACATCGTGCAGCGCGTGTCGGGCGTGGCTTTCGAAAACTACATCGAAGAGCACGTCACCGGTCCGCTCGGCATGAAGTCGACCTTTCGGCAGCCTTTGCCGGAAGCTCTCGCACCGACGATGTCGCAGGGCTACATGCTCGGCTCTGGAGAGCCGATGGCGTTCGAAGTCGTCAATGCCTATCCGGCCGGCAGCGTCTCGGCGAGTGCGACGGACATGACGCACTTCATGATCGCGCATTTGCAAGACGGTCAGCTCGATGGTGCGCAGATCCTGCGTCCGGAGACAGCGCAGGCGATGCACAACACGCGCCTGGAAACCGCGCCCGGGCTCAATGCGATGGCGCTCGGCTTCTATGAAGAGACGCGCAACGGTCATCGCATCATTGGACATGGCGGCGACACGACTGCTTTCCATAGCGATCTTCACCTGATCCCCGACGCGAATGTCGGCTTCTTCGTTTCCTACAACAGCCAAGGGCGAGGGGACACCTCGCCGCGCGCCGCACTCTGGCGCAAATTCATGGATCGCTACTTCCCACTCGCGCCGATGGACGCAAAGACGCTCGAAACGGCGGTTGCCGACGCCCAATTGGTGGCCGGCACCTACATCACGAGCCGCCGACAAGAGTCGTCGATCTTCAAGATCACGGGACAACTCGACCAAACGGTCGTCACGCCCCGCGAAGACGGAACGCTCGAGATCGCCGGGTTCATCGGAATCAATGGACAACCGCGTCATTGGCGTGAAGTCGGACCGCTCGTCTATCAAGACATCGTCGGCCAAGACAAAATTGCCTTCGTCAAAGGCGAAGGCGAGGCGATGAGACTTTGGCTCTATGCACCGATCATTGCTTACGATCGCATTGGGTTCTTCCAGAGCAGCACCTTCATCTTTGGAGTGTTCGGCGCTTCGCTCGCGGTCATTCTTCTGACGCTGGTCCTTTGGCCGGTGGCTGCCGTCACTCGGTGGCACTACGGCACGCCGTTGCCGTGGTCGACGGGCGAGAAGCTCCTTGGGCTCGGTGTCAAAGCGGTGCTCGCGCTCGACGTTGTATTTCTCGGTTGGCTCGCCCTGGTGTTCGCACCGATGGCCAGCATGGTGTGGGCGCTCGATCGATCGCTCGACCCGACGCTGAACCAAATCCAATATGTCGGGATTGCCGGCGCGGCGGGATCTTTGCTCGTTGTCTTCAATGCCCTGCGTGCGTGGAGCAGTGAGACCCGCGGCTTCTTCGGCAAGCTCAAAGAGACGGTCGTGGCTTTGGCGGCGATCGGCTTTGCCTGGTTTGCTTGGACAATGCAGCTCTTCGATCTCAGTCTGCGCTACTGACGAGGGGAGTCGGTTATGGATACGGCGCTGCGAATATGGGCGGCCATTCTTGGCGCGTCCCTGATCATCGGGGAGACAATCCGCAGCTATGGGCAGGGGCGGCCCCTCGCTTTCGTTGTCGACGATTATCTGATCGGCGGTTTCTTGATCATCGCGGCTTGGCTCTACGGCCGTGATACGCCGACGTTGCGTGCGACCTTCGCAGCGTCGTGGGCCGCCGCGGCGGGGATGCTCTACGGCAGCTTCTTCGCAAAAGTCTTCCCGGATCCCGCGTCGTCCATGCACAGCAATATCCCTGACGACACGCTGATGTATCTCGTCGGAACTGCCTTTGTTTCCGCGGTGTTCGGGATGATCGCGACGATTTTGCTGCCGCACCGGCGGTGAGCCTGAGCGGTCCGGCCGCGCGGGAACCTCAAGCTGTTCATCTCAGAGACATGTCCGTGCCTCTATCAAGGCGAAGGATAGGCTGCCCCAAATTTTTTCCGGAGGTTTCATGAAGCGCCTTGGTCTCGTCACCGCCGCGGTCGCCGCTCTTCTCGCCTTCGGAGGCGGGGACCTCAATCTCGCCAGCGGCGGCAAATCCACGTTCGTCGGAAGTGCTGAAGCGCGTCACTATGAAGACGCCGACCTCGGCAATTTCTACAGCCCACTCAAACGCTATGGACGCTGGGTGAGCTATGGGCGTTACGGACTCGTTTGGGTGCCGCGCCGCTCGCAAATCCATCACGGCTGGCGTCCGTACACGGACGGTCGTTGGACGTACACGGACGATTACGGATGGCTGTGGATCAGCTATGAGCCCTGGGGCTGGGCGACCTATCACTACGGATCGTGGGGCTGGGATCGGCGCCTCGGTTGGTATTGGGTGCCGGGTTATGTGTGGGCACCGGCTTGGGTGAGCTGGCGCTATGGGCCGGAATATATCGGCTGGGCGCCGCTGCCTCCGGAAGCCATTTGGGGCAACCGCTTCAACTGGTTCTTCTCATTCTCGACCGGCTTCGGCCGCGACTATGATCCCTATGATCGCTTCGATCCGGATTACGACAACGGTTATCCGATCCACTATTACGAAGACTCGTGGTGCTTCGTGCCGCGGCGGCGGATCTCCGAAGCGCGCGTGGTGAATGTGATCGTCGCGCCGCAACAGCAGACGACGATCATCAACAACACTACGATCATCAACAACTACACCGTGGTCAATCAGACGGTCGTCAATCGCGGTGTCGACATCGATCGCGTCGATCGCTTTGCCGATCGCCCCGTCGAACGGGTGAAGGTCAAGACGCTCGACGAGACGCCGGGCGCCGGCGTTCCGAGCGACCGCAATCGGTTTGGCAAAGATCGCGACAAGGAAGTTGATTCCGGAACCGTCGAGATTTTCCGCCCGGTCGAAGTCCCCGTAGAAGACAAGGGCGGGGCGCCGCAGCTCAATCAGGATGCGCAAGCGTCGGTGCAAGACGCCGCCGCCGAGACGGTCACGAACAAGAAGGAGTTCGCGCCGGAAGAAGTGGTGAAGCCGGACCCGGTCGAGCAAGCGACCGTTACCGCACCCGACGCACCGCCGATTTCCGATGCGCCACCGACCGCTCCTGCTGCCGATACGAGCGGCCAGCAACCGGCCGCCGATGAGGCGAAGCCGGGGCAGGGCACACCCGAAGATCAATCGACGGGCGAGACGAAGACCGACGACCAGAAGACCGACGATAAGAAGTCCGACGACAAGAATGCCGACGACAAGAAGACCGACGACGACAAGAAGCCGGGCGAAGAGCCGAGCGGCCAGACGCCGCCGGATCAGCAAACCGCGCCCGACGGTTCATCGCAAACACCGAGCGATCAACCTCCGAAGACCGACTCGCCGGCTTCGGAGTCCTCGGCGCCGTCTTCACCATCGGAGCCGTCGAACGAGCAGCCGAGCGGGTCTCAAACAGATCAATCGAAGCCGCAGGACAGCGACTCGAGCGATCACAAGCAGCCGGATGCGAGCGACCAATCGCAAGGTGGCCAGCAATCGAGCGAACCTCCGCCGCCGCCGCCGGAGCCGCAAAGTGAGCCCGCTCCGCCGCCTGAGCCGCAGAACGAGCCGGCGCCTCCACCGCCCGAGCCGCAGAGTGAGCCCGCTACGCCGCCCGAACCGCAGAACGAGCCGGCGCCTCCACCGCCCGAGCCGCAGAGTGAGCCGGCTCCCCCGCCCCAACCGCAGAACGAGCCAGCACCTCCGCCGCCGGAGACAGCTCCGCCGCCGCCACCGCCCGAGCAGCCGAAGCAACCACCCAGCGAGGACGGCCAAGAAGACAAGAACGGCAACGGCGTTCCGGATAACCAGGAATAGTTGCTCGCCGCCCTCGCGTTGGCTCCAGCGGGCGTCGCTTTCACCAGCGGCGCCCGTTTGCTTTTGAGCCTCCACGTCCACACGCCGCCAAGGCTCGCTTCCTGACGCGCTCGTTCATCGGCGGGACAGCTCGCCTTCGATAGGACTTGTTTGACCTGCGCCCAGAGCCCAGTTTCTTGGGAGAGCAGTCACCGTTATTCGAAGGTACTCAGATGCAGCGCTTGATTGTCGGGATCCTGATGATCCTCGGTGCGCTTGCGTTCGCCGCCCCCCAAGCGATCGCCGAGGACGGCTACGACGATCCCTATTATGGCAACGGCACTTACGACGACGGTGACGACTACTATGACGACGAAGGTCCTTATGACGAGGACACCTATTACGGCGACGACGAAAACGAGGGCGACTATTACGACCACGATGGCGGCGTCGAATTCTCCTTATTCTATTCGTCGCTCTCGCCACATGGGCGCTGGGTTTATCGCAGCCCCTATGGGCGCGTTTGGATTCCGTCCGTTGGAAGCGGCTGGCGCCCCTACTCGATAGGGCATTGGGTCTATACGCATCGCTACGGATGGATCTGGGTCTCCGACGAGCAGTTCGGCTGGGCGACCTTCCATTACGGTTGGTGGGACTACGACCCCTATGTCGGCTGGTATTGGGTGCCCGGATATGTGTGGTCGCCCGCTTGGGTGGTTTGGCGATGGGGCTCGGACTCCATCGGTTGGGCGCCGATCTTTGCGAGCTCGGTGTGGGGCCGCAGCTATAGCGACATCTTCATTCACCATCGCCGCTGGCCGAATGTCGGTTGGCGCGACTCTTGGTGCTTCGTCAACACGCACAATTTCGGCGATCGCCATGTCGATCGGCACATTTTTGGCCAGGGTCGGAACGGCGACTTCCTGCGCAACAGCAAGACCGTCTTCAACGTGCAGATCGAGAATAATCGCTTCGTTAATCGCGGCGTCGATTTCCGCGAAGTGCAGAAGCGGGGCGGCCGTTTCCGCGAAGTTGACGTGCGCGAGGTCAATCATCGTCCCGGCAGAGGCGGGCCCGGCGTCAATGACAACGACAATGTCGTCGACGTTTTTCGGCCGATTCAGACACCGGCGACCAACGAACGTCCATTCGTCGGCCGTGGTCGTGGACGCGGCACGCAAGATACGAATGCCGGCCCGAACGGTACCATCAACCAAGGTGATCGCCGGCGACGGTTTGGCGATCGCAACCCAAACACCGATCCCAACGCGGCGAGTGGCCAGGACTTGCAGAACAATCCGGGCAACTCAACAAACGATGGCTCGTTCCCGCGCCGGCGCGGACGAAACGGAGGCCAAGGCGATTTCGGCGGCCAGAACGATCCCGGCAATGAAGGGCAGGTCGATACGAATTCCGATCGCGGCCAACAAGGTGTCCGGGCCTGGCGCAATCGCCAGCGCAACGACGACGCCGTCAACACGCAAAACGGCAATCCCGGCAACGCGCAGCAAGAGTGGCAGCGACCGCAGCGGCGCGTGACGCCGCGCGACTTTCAGCAGGACCAGCAGAACAATAATGAGCAGCAGGTGGTGCGGGGTCGTCGCTTCGATACTCCGCCGAACCAACAGCAGCAACAGCAGCAACAACAACAGCAGCAACAGCTACAACAGCAGCGGTCGTTTCAGCAGGCGCCACCGCCACCAGCGCCGCCTCCACCACCTCCGCCGCCGCCTCAACAACAGGATCAAGGTCAGCAGCAACAGCAGCAGCAGCAACAAGACCAAGGCCGGCCGGGATTTGGGAGGCGTTAAATCAGAGGCGGCTCAGCGCGCGAGACAGAGGAGCGTGATGGGCGCGATCGCCTCGGTCGCCGACGCGGCGGTCGGCAAGGCGAGAATGGCATCGATGAGCTCGCGTGGCCGTTCGACCTTTCCAAAGCCAAGCAGCATTTCGGTCTTCGCGATGAAGTCTTTGTGGCCCAACGGCGCATCGGGATCACCTTTCGCGTGATCGCGCGCGACCCGTTTCTCCTCACCCGATTTCAGTTTCACTCGGACTGAACTCCCCCAAGCGCGCGGATAGGCCGAGCGATAGGGCTCGGCGAGCGCGAGACGGGTTCGCCCGCGAAGCGGCGCGAGATTGCTGCGGGCCTCAGGACCGAAGGCGGAAAAATCGACGTTCGGAAGCGCGAGCGCTGCGGCGACGCAATGTTGCAGCGAAAATTTCGCTTCGTATTCAGACTGCGGGTCCGGGCGGTCGCACACATCGAGCGCGGATTGATACGTGTCGACAGCGATCTCTGCGATCGTTGAAGGATCGAGGCCCTTCTTCAACTCGATCGCGGCGTCGACGGCCGGGTGCGTGTGGCGGCACGACGGCCACGGCTTGATCGAGGTGCGCACGAGCTGCCATGGCGCACCCGGATCGCGCAGCACCGCGCCCGGATCGGGATCCGCGCAGGTCGCGGCGAAGAAACCCTTGGCACCTTCGAGAATATGCGGCGGACCGGTGAAACCGAGTCTTGCCAGTTCGCTCGCCAAAATTCCGGCTTGGGCGGCGCGCCCGGCATGCAAGTGCTTGGTCATCGCACCGGTTTCGATGAATTGCCAAAACCCCGACGACTGCGTCCCGGCGTTGCCGAGGGCGTGGACCGTTTCCCTTTCATTGAGGCCGTGGAGATGCGCGATTGCCATCGCCGATCCATAGGGCCCGCAGGTCGCAGTGTTGTGCCAGATGCGATAGTGCGTCGGCCCAACCGCCATGCCGACCCGACACGCCGCCTCAAAGCCGTGCAGGGCAGCGATCAGGAAATCACGGCCGCTCACCGAGCGAGCCGTCGCCCACGCGCAAATCGCCGGGACAACGACACAGCCGGGATGAACGACGGATTCGCGGTGGAGATCGTCGGTCTCGAGAATGTGCGTCAGCGCACCCAGGGCGAAAGCTGTCGTCGCAACATTCGGAGCGCCTTGGGTTTTGCTCCAGTTGCGCACGATTTTTCCCGGCTCGGTCATCCGTCCGGCTACCGCATTGGCGATCGCGTCCAGCACAAAGAGGCTTGCCGTTTCGAGGTCCGCCGAAGTAATGGGCTTCTCGCGGATGAGGTGGGTTAGACCTTCGGTCAGAGACGGGCGGGGTGAGCTCACGGGGCGTCGATCTCGGCGAATCGTGTCACAGTTCGGTTCCGGCTTTGGGTATAGCCCAGCGCCAAGTCCAACACAGTTGTCGTTGTAACGGTCAAGAGGCGGAGCATGAGTCAGTTCGCGCGCCTATTTATCTTCCTTGCTTGTTGCGTATTTTCGGCGCTCTCCGGTTGCGCCACAAAAGTCGAGCCAAAACAAGGCGTTTATAAGGTTGGCTCACCCTATCAGGTAGCCGGGCTTTGGTACTACCCGCGGGAAAATTCCGCGTATGACGAGACGGGGATCGCCTCCTGGTATGGCGATCAGTTTCACGGCGGGGCGACCGCCAATGGGGAAGCCTTCGATATGGACCTGATGACGGCAGCGCACACGACGTTGCCGATGCCCTCGCTGGTCAGGGTCACAAACCTGGACAATGGCCGGGCCGTGATGGTGCGGGTGAACGATCGAGGGCCGTTCAAGGCCGGCCGGATCATCGACTTGTCGCGCAAAGCCGCTGAGCTTCTCGGCTTCAAGGAGAACGGCACAGCCAAGGTGCGCGTCCAATTCATCGGCCGAGCGCCGCTCGATCCGCGCGCCCCCATGGACTTCGCGACGCCGCGCGGAGAGGAGGGGGCCAAGGCGGCCCCGACGACTTCCGTGTCGTCTTCCGCACTCGCGCCGCCGCCTGGAACGAGCGGCACACCCGGATCCGCCGTCGCGCCGGTGAGTTCCGCTCCAACGCCGTCTCCGAGCGCTTCGGCCGTGGGGCCGCCTCAACCCCTTGTGCAGCTGGTGCCCGTTCCGCAGCACCCGCAAATCTACGTGCAAGCCGGGGCCTTTAAATCAACTACCAATGCGCGACAACTCGAGGCCAAAGTCGGCACGCTGGGCAAAACCAGCATTGCGCCGGCCACCATCGACGGTGAACAATTCTTTCGAGTGCGAATCGGTCCCTTTGCTCGCGTAGCCGAAGCCGATTCGACGCTCGCGCAGCTTCTCAAACGCGGTGTGCGCGGCGCCAAAATCGTTATCGATTGATTGCCGAACATTCCGCGACTGAGATTTCGTTAACCTTGCATATAAGCGTTCGCTGTTTCATGCCCCCCATGACCCGTGTACTCGCTTCGGCTTTCGCCCTTATCGCCGCACTCATTGTTGCGGCCTTTCCCGGACCTGCGTCGGCGCAATCGATCGAAACGACTGCCAGCCACGCCATCCTAATGGATTATTCGACCGGTCTCACGCTCTTCGAGAAGAATGGGCACGAGCGGATGACGCCCGCCTCGATGACGAAGATGATGACCGTCTACATCCTCTTCGACAAACTGAAGAAGGGCGAGCTCACGATGGACTCGACCTTCACCGTGTCCGAGTCCGCTTGGGGCAAGGGCACGAGCGAAGAGTCGATGATGTACGCCGATCTCGGCAGTGAGCTGCGGGTCGAAGATCTCTTGCGCGGCATCATCATCATGTCGGGCAACGATGCGTGCGTCGTGGCCGCCGAGGGCATTGCCGGAAGTGAAGCGGCCTTCGCTGCCCTCATGAATGACAAGGCGAAGGAGCTCGGGATGACGGGCTCCCACTTCATGAACTCGCACGGTCTCGAGGATCCGAACCACTACTCGACGCCCTACGACATGGCTCTCCTCGCCAAGGCGATCATTCACGACTTCCCGCAGTACTACCCGATCTTCGCGGAGAAGGAGTTCACCTGGAATAAGATCAAGCAATACAACCGCAACCCGCTGCTGCATCTGATGCCGGGCGTCGCCGACGGCTTGAAGACGGGCCATCTCGGCGTGTCCGGGTTCGCGTTGACAGCATCCGCCGTCGCGAACGGTCAGCGGCTCATTCTTGTTGTGAACGGCCTCAAGTCGGAGAAAGAGCGCGGCACGGAGTCGAAGCGCCTTCTGGATATCGGCTTTCGCGAATTCAAGACTTACGCTCTCTATAAGCCGGGCGACGTCGTCGGCGAGGCGGAGGTTTGGGACGGCGCCAACGAGAAGATCTCGTTGTCGGTCCAGCAGCCGATCACAGTCATCATGCGCACGACCGACCGCAAGCAGCTCAAAGTCACCTACAAATATCAGGGACCGGTGACGGCACCGATCAATAGCGGCCAAGAGCTCGGCACTTTGTCGGTCGCCTTGCCGGGACAGGAGCCGATCACGGCGCCGCTCTACTCGACCGGTGAAGTCGAGCGTGCCGGGTTGTTCGCGCGCGTTGCCAATGCCGTTTCGCTCGCCGTATCGGGACCGCCAAAGGCACCATGAGCTCTCACGCCTCCGGCGATCAGCGCGGCGCCTTCATCACTCTCGAAGGCGGGGAGGGGACCGGCAAGACGACGCAAGTCAAACGCCTGGTCGAGTGGCTGAGAGCATTGGGGCGCGACATCGCCGTCACGCGCGAGCCCGGCGGTACGGAGGAGGCGGACAACATCCGGCGGCTTCTCGTCGAAGGCGAGCCGGGACGCTGGCCGCCTCTTGCAGAGACCCTTCTGTTCAATGCCGCACGCGACGAGCATCTCGAACGGCTGATCCGGCCTGCGCTCTCGCGTGGGCGCTGGGTGGTCTGCGACCGGTTCATGGACTCGACCATGGCCTATCAGGGATACGCGCGCGGGCTCGGGCGCGAACTCATCGAGATGCTCGATGGATTCGTGGTTGGCGCAACGCGGCCCGATCTCACTCTGGTTTTGGATTTGCCGGTTGCGACGGGTCTTCAGCGCGCCGACGCGCGCGGCGGTGTGGAACGTCGCTTCGAGCGCGCCGACACGGGCTTTCATCAAAAATTGCGCGAGGCCTATCTCGAAATCGCCAAGCGAGATCCGGATCGCTGCAAAGTCGTCGACGCCAGTGGATCCCCGGATGAGGTGGCCGCGCGCATCAAGACCGTCGTCGCGACAAAGTTCGGCCTGCGGACCTGATTTTCGCTGTGCTTTCCAGCACAGTGGGATCCGAAGCTTGGAATTCACGTGACTTGAAGTCGC